>Ga0157363_1001968_pt1 | contig 17707 bp, 28 predicted proteins | sample AttsexASBM1_FD_111477 | JGI IMG/M metagenome (GOLD analysis project Ga0157363, IMG submission 111477) | Fungus gardens microbial communities from leaf cutter ant in Ribeirão Preto, State of São Paulo, Brazil - Atta sexdens ASBM1 | ecosystem: Host-associated > Fungi > Mycelium > Unclassified ... | reverse complement strand
CTACGCTGATTAGCGGTGGGTGCGACGGCCAGGTGATTAATTATTTCGCTCAATCAAATCTGATCGGCTTATTTTGTTCCTGCGGAAAAATTAACATTTTTTTCGTATTAATTATGCATTAGGCAAAATAAATTTTGCCATTTAACATGAAACTTATCTGATTTCCAGGTGCGTATATGGGACATAAAAACTGATGTGCAGCGATTGATTAATACACTGAAAGAACATCGAGGTCCGGTAACATCTTTGCATGTCTCAAGCAACAACGAGGATCTGATAAGTTCGTGTACGGATGGTACATGCGTTATTTGGGACATAATGTAAGTTTCGCTTGTAAAAATATTATTTAAGTTAGTGTAAGAGTGAGTTTTAATAGATTCTTTCATAATAGACGCTGCACTAGGAAACATATTCTCATAGGAAACACGATGTTTATGATGGCACAATTTACGCCCGACGGCATTCAAATCTTGGCATGCGGCACGGATCGGAAGATCTCCTATTGGGAGACTCTGGATGGTACGCTAGTGCGAGAGATTGAAGGTTCGAGCGCCGGAACGATGAATTGCATAGACATCAGTTCGGACGGTCAATATTTTGTTACCGGATCCAATGACTGTACTATCAAGATCTGGGAGTATAATAGCGCGGATCTCACTCACATTAATACTTCCCATGCTGCGATAATCACTGCGTGTAAGTTCAGTACGGACGGCAAGCATATAGTATCAGCAAGCGCTGATGGAACAATTATAATATGGAAACGTCCATCCGAGATCTTAAAGGACTCAAAGAGCACGCCAATTCAAGAGGATAAGTCAGAAAGAGTCTCGATACGTAGCGCGTCCAACAAGGATATGGATAAATTATCTTCGCGAAAAGCAGAGGATAATGGAAGTGTTGTGGTGGATCAGACTGCACGATCCTCTAAAAAATCTAGTTCATCATGTACAAGTAAGTATATTATATTCTTAAATATACTTATATTATATTCTTAAATATAACAAAGTAAAACAGAGATTTATCAGAGCAATATAAATCTTACATGTTATTGCGATTCATATTTGCTGATTTATTAATGATAGATAATCAGAAACCGCCATTAGTTGCTTCTGATCGGAGTAAAGATTCCAAAAAAGAAACTCGCGAAGAAAAAACATCTATTTGTAAATGTACATCGCGGAGCTCGACAAGTTTCAAATCAAATGCAAGCACATCGAATCAATGCCGATATAAGAACACAAAGAGTGACAGATCATCCAGCAAAACAAGAACGGAAAAATTGAAAGAATCTTCAGATTCATGCAGCAAAAGATCCATTACGTCAAAGACATAATGCAATTATTTCAATGACAAATCAATTAATTTATGTACTCGAGATTTCGATATTACTATATTAACGCGTAATAAAACTGTAGCAGCATTTTTGTACCTTTCTAATATAAATGCGTAATTTCAGCAAGAATTCTTCTACAAAACAATAAAGTAAAAACCAGGTATCATAATTATAATTATATTATACATAAGTAAAAATTATATAATAAATAGAAAACTAGAATTATCACAATGTGGTTCGTGTCAACTTATATATTATTCTTTATCGGGGAAAATTAATATTGGCAAGCTAATTTTAATTTTAATAAATCTCAACCCCATGCTTGACTCTTACAGTAATGTATAACCAACTTTCCATCAGCACCGTAGCAGTCGTACAAATTCTTAACTGTCTGATCTGGAGCAGGTGCAAATGTCTGATTAACATAGAGAAACTGAAAAATAAAAATTCATCATATTAGTCATCATCGCTTCATTGTACTGGCAGAAGAAATTGAAAAGGAATATTTTAGTGCACCAATCTCTCGTTGGGATCCAGCTTGAGATACTTCTTTATAAATTCAGAGATCCGTCCGATAGGATTGTCTTGACAAACTGACCATTTCTTCTGTTTCATAATTGGAGCATTGGCAGTAGCTTTCAGCAGTATATCAACTATGAAATTTAAAATTAATATAAAATTTATTTTTTTTAATATATCTTGTTGTACGCTTGTAAAATTGTATGTAAATAACAGTGAAATCATACTTTTTGATTTGTCCTTTGGTGCTATCTGAAGTTCATTTCGTGTTGCGTTTCCCTCAGGGATGGTCTCTAAACTAGTTGGTGGATCTTCCGTTGTTAAGTTATCTGGTGTCTCTTCAATCTTTGCATCAGTAGTTGTACTGTTTACTCTCTCCTCTTCCTTGGCTGCCATGGCACAATGTAATCTTATTGTATCTGTTACAGTAAAAAGCAAAAAATTCAATAGTTATATATATATTTACTGGTAAATATACATTTAAAAAAAGTAAAAAGTAAAAATCAATAATTTATTATTACCAACAAACATGTATGCTTAATTAATAAAACACTTTAATAAAAACTAATTGATATTTCTTCACATATCTTTTCAGCAAATCATTTATTAAATAGTTGTATTGATATTTTTAATTTAAATTCATTCGTTTCACAATAAATGTATAGGTTATAATATAATTATTTGATTATCATAGAAAATTCTTCAAGAAATGGACAAGTTATACAATAAAGGATTATATTATTTAATAAAATGTAACTTTTGCTTTTAGCAATTAAAGAACTGTTGCAAATCAGAATGGCATTTTTAATTATATGTTGTTCTTGTATATTTTTGTTCAAATCAGAATAGCAAGTGCCATAGTAAAGAATCAATTGTTCTTTTTTTTTACTTTTTTATTCGATAAAGTTAATGTATGAGTAAATTAATAATGAGTAATCAATAAAGTATACACAATTAACAACAATAACATAATGTTTGTTAGACAAATCTTGTATTCAGTATACATATATCAAGAAACTTATATTCACACGTTATTTCAGGCGAAATAAAATAGACGATACAGAATCGGCAAGGAACAAACATTATGTTTTATAGTATTTTATACTTGCAGTTCACAATAACGCGATCAGCTGATTATTCCGAGCATCCAAATAGACGCACTGAAGCCACTGAAGGTATGACTTTTATTCCTGCACTCAACTAAGCTGCACTAGAATTTTCTTTCTTGCTTTCGTCAAATGTCAAATATTTATTTCATCTATATCTATTTCACTTAAAGTTCTAAAAAGTTCTAAAGTGTACACTATTTTAAAGGAAACAGGTCTCATATTTACCTAACTTAACTTTAGACACGCAACACACCATACAATAGGGATTAGGACACTTTTATCTTGGGTACATATCTTATTTAGATATTTATTGATATTTATTCATCATGATTCAGAAGTGACAATTCTATAGTTTAAAAAAATTTTATCTTCCTACGAAAAGAGAAATAAAAGTTTTTTATCTACAGTTTCAAATGAGGTTAACGTGTACAAGAAGCGAAAGGTAAATAGTAATTACAATGATAATTAATATATTTAAATATGTAGCCTTCAATTCTTTTATCGACAGATAGAACATCTAAAGTGTAATTGGAAACATCGGGAGTATTCTGTAATAGGAAAATTATTTTACTTTTTACTATCTGAAATATAAGACAAAAATATATATTGTAACGCTAAAAAATAAAATGATTATTTGAACAGATAATAATTCTTCCAATTATCCTACATTTCTCATCGTCATGGTAGAAGCAGCTGGGTGTGGAGAATTACAGCAGTTGGTTCAAGAAGAAGAATGCGAAGAGCCACTCAGCCATGGAGGAGAAGCTACTCCTCCATCAACGCCAGCGAGATCTCATCGTCCGAACAAAACTGAAGTTCATAATTCTAGTATATCGGTACGTTAATTATCTTGATCTTATTATTTTGACAACTGTATAATAATATAATTATTTATCTGATATTTTTGCAGCAACAAATATTATGGGAAAACAACGCACAAACATCGCCAATTATTAGCAAAGGAAGCTCCGGTCAAGGAACGAGTCAAGGCTCCATGGTTTCCAGTCGTGCTGCTAATGCTTCAAGTTATACTGGCAATCAATCTCGACTAACGTATCTTAATGAGAAAGAAAAGCAGAGGCCTAATCGGCCTGATCCACCGAGAATTGTAAGACAGCACAAAGGTAATTAAGGCTCCGGAAATTATTTTAAGTACAATGATTTTTCTTCTCAGTTTCTTTCATTTTCCAATTCTATTGCACTTGTTTTTTATAAATATATTTGTATACATTTGTATATTTTATACAAATGTATACAAATATATTATAATTTTTTAATATTTTTTATAATTTATGATTTTGTTGTGTATAAGTCTTATGTTTAAGTTTTACATCTTTTGATTTTGTTTTGGTATTATTATAAAAAGCTGTGGTGCCATGCAAACACCATTGCTTTCTGTCAGAGGTTCCTGATGTTCGTCATATGGAGCAAGCTTTGCTACAATTGCTGGAAGATTTTCACAGTGGCAATTTACGAGCATTTGGTTGGTACAGTTCGTGATATATAAACAATAGAATACTTAATGAGATCGATAATTGTTTATAGGAAAAGATTGTAGTATGGAACAGATGACGGAAATACGAGAGCAGCAGGAACGTTTGACTAGACTACACTTCGAGCTAGGTCAACGACAGGAAGTGGGTGGCGAGCAGTCAGGTCTCCGACAATCAAATGCGAATATGCGTCATTTGCTTCATCGTCTTCAACAATTGAGTGTTTGTATAGAAAAATTACATAGCAAATGATTATCTTGTATTTATTATTACACATTATAAATTCTTAATGATGTTCAAGGGTTTACCATTATATTGTTATATACAATTTTTATAAAAATACATTGCTAAATATATATATATATATATATATATATATATATATATATATAGTATAAATGTAATGTACATATATAATATAAAGTATTTTATGTTGGAAGAAGAGGATTATAAATGCAATCTTAGATATATGATTATTGTACGAATATGTAATGCATACGTGAAAAGCAAATTTGAATAATGTAAAGTTATTATTATATAGAATATATATTAAAAATTTAAAACATTTTTCATACAACTACAGATTTGTAATTACATATCACATATATCATTACGTATTTATTACTATATAAAAGTATATTTTTTCAATATTTGGAATGCGCTAAAACAATTGCCATTTTCGTAGCTATGTAGATTGCACTCTTTAATCGATGTTTTAAATGTTTTAATTATTTATTTTTATTTTAAATCTTTCATTCATCGATCATGCAAAAGACCAAAAATACTCCATTAAAAATCAGCTATAAATATTATTTGATGTAATTAATTTATCACGAATTTTAAAAATCTAGAATTTCTGCATCCTAGGTATCCAATATTTTAGTAGATTACTGCAGAGATTTGCGAGGATGAAATCGGCAACATCATCACAACCACAACGCATGATTACAGCTCATGATACTTTGGAACATCTGAGCTATGCAAAACGTCCTGCATTCAATGCATTGTGGGAGCCGAAAAATATGATCAGTATCGATGTAAAAGCAATAGAAAAAAAACGTATTCTTGGAGACAAATATCTGGAGAGTATAATCAAGTAATGATTTGAATAGATCAACTTAATAAGGTCAACTTAATAAGACAAGATACACAAGATCAATTCGATAATTTCCATACGTATCCTGCGCACATATTTGTACATAAATTCTTGGAATATTAATCTTGATTTAGAGAAAGGCCAAGAAGTTATATGGTTCCAAGTGTAAATTTAGATGATATACAAGATAAAAATCAAAGAAAATTAATGATCGACTTTATATACCAAAAAACGATAGATCGAGCGACGAAGGAAATTTGGGGCGATTTTAAAATACAACCTTGCTTATATGTAAAGAAATATACAGAAGAACAACAAAAACCCGTTATTATTTTATACAACTATTATAAATTTGCAATAAGCTTCATAGCAATTATAAATAGATTGAATAATTTACAGGAAATTGATCGAAAATTAATATCTCGTTTGCCAGTGAGATTTCAAGGAGCTGCTAGGAAATGGGATAGCATGCAATGTCGTTCTTTTCTCGAAAATGATATTTGCTATGATAAAAAAATTAAAAGAAAGAACGCTATGTATGTAAAGGAAAAATACTTACAATAATTCTCTTTTTTATAAAGAAAAAATCTTATATGGCTAAGTAATTAATTATTTATAGAGAATTAGAAACTTGTGCAAGCAAAGAGATATTAGAAGAAGAGCATATGATAAGAAAATTAATCAATGAAAATAAATTAAGTATTATTTATGACAAATTGCCTTCATCGTATACAGGACATAGACCGTATTGCACATGAAGTGCCGATAAAGAAGAGAGAAATCAATTAATCAATTAAAAGTAACAATGTACCAATTCATTTACAAATATGTCTCTCCACATGATCCTAATAAATGTCTATTTACATATGTTCTATCTAATAAATCTATCATAATTACAATAAAACATCTCTATAATAATTAATAAATCTCTATAATAAACATTTCTATAATAATATAACTTATAATAAATTGACTTTTCAAAATTTATTTTACAATATCACAAGAATAAAACTCAACTCGAAAGGTTTTAAAATTTTAAAAATTTTTCTCAATTCATCTTGAAACAAAACATCAAAAAGTTACCTTAAAGTATAAAACAAAATGAAAGGGCTTTCGAAGCGCGCATTCTGACAATACTTTCTCTATCGCGTAAAAGTTGTAACAGTCTTTGTACATCTTCAGGTCTTGGAGAATCGAATAACCCTAAGAGCAGCGCAGACGTGGATCTGGTATGATAATTTTCCGATCTAGAGTAACCACGGACAACGGCGTTTCTGTCAAAAAGATAATACAATTTAGAATACGCACCTATTTTTAATATTTAATTTAATTAAAAAATACATTATGGTATTGTATACCTTAATTCTTCTGCTCTTTGAGGAAATTCCTTTTTCAAACAGTTTATCAAGTCTTTGGAAAAACTCTCGAAACTAAACTTCGCTTGTGGTCCCAAATTAGTATGTATTACATGCAATAATTTCTCATTCTGCATAATACTTGTAGTTTTACATAAGGTTTCCTGTGCAGTCTGTTGCATAAGCAGCATAAATAAACATCTGAACAATTAACTTTAAATAACACATTTTATAATAATAGACATACCTTAACTACTGTTATATTTGAGTCTTCCAGTCTTATTATCAAAGACGGCAAACAGCCTAGAAGATGATCAATCAAATCATCATCCGGTAATGCAACTGATCTCTGCCAATTGGTAGCTATCGCTCCCAAAGCATCTATGGCAGCAAGTTTCATTTCCCAGTTTTCTTTCTCGATGAATGGTTTCAAGGCCAGCACCACTCGCGGGCTAATAGGTCTCTTGTATTGAACCGATAATAATACTGAGAGGCCACGTAACGACTCAAGTACTACTTCAGCACCGCCTTCTCCACCGGCAGTCTCCTCCAATCCATCGAGTAAGGCTTCCATGCAATTGTCAAAATATTCATCGACCTAAAAGACAACACTTATGTCAGTATATAAAAATACATACTAAAAAATAATACTTTACCTGTCTCGGATCCAAGTAGGCTATTCTAGCAAGTCCGATGGTAGCGAGTTTTCGCACTAAAGATGATGAATCGGCTTTAGCGTCGTGCAGAGTGTTAATTATGGCATCAAGCCATATAGTTCCACAATTTATTTTGCCAATCAATTCCGAATAAAAAGTGGCAGCGACCGCTCGCTGTATGGCTATCGTGCTAGTCATCAATTTACCCAGATATTGCGTCATGTTTGACAGAACTTCGCTTTTAGTTGATATACATTTCATCAATGTTCGTACAGTTGATATTAGGCTTTCTTCGGCTTGTGTTTCGGAAGCAAATGTCTAAATAAAAAATTTACATTATTAACTTGAAGTAAAAACAATCATAAATTTGTAAAATGCTTTTATACGTACAGTCTCCATCGGCAAATTGGATGCAGCATTCGGCTGGATGATTATTAATATGTTGGTTAATATAGAATATACTTCCGTATGAGGATTTATCTTCTGCGCTGCTCGATTCGGTACATATCCATACTTCGTATTTATCACCGACGCAGGAGCTTCGACATGTAACCAGCCCGAGAGATATTTAAGAAGGACTGATAACAAGCCTGCTAATTGCATGTCGGTAATTAAACTTTCCACATGCGGCGATTCAAGAAAATGCTTTAAGCCTACGATAGCAGCCAAGGATGAGAGAGATGCGATATTATTTCGTTCAGAATGCATGGATGGAAGAGGAATATCAGAAAATAAATTGCTGGATTCAAGTTTTATTAATAACATATCCAAAGCCTGAAAAAAATATTATGATTTATATCTATAACGAAAAGTATAAACGATTATGTAATCGTATATGGAAAGATAGGACCTACTCGAGGTCCAAGGAAGTCATTATTGCCAATTTCTTTCCAGCACAATGCGGTGCCCGGATCTAATGGTAACGGTTGAGACAAAAGATACTCGGTCACTTCTTCCGGATGATGTTTCATTAATGATACTATAGCCACCGTTGCACTGTATCTACAGCTCGCGTTTTCCATTTGTCTCATTTGCGCAATAATACTTTCTACAACATAGTGAAAAAAACATTTTGTCAGCAATATAAAAAATTGAATAAAGATTTTTAAATAATCACGATTAGTGACAGAATAATTTACACTTTATTTACATACCGACTAAACAAACATCGGTCCTGGATATCTCCGAACCTTTAATTTGAAAATGTTGCGAGAGAGCTATGCCTGCTACCAAGCTTGCTTCTCCATAAAATAACAAGCCTTCTATCAAACCCTCCGCTAAGCTAACTATCTCACCATTGGGAATTTTCTGCGATACTGCATTAGCCAGTCTCTGCACACAATAATGTTTTTCCATTTTTCATTATCGTAGTAAGATTAGTTGTGATTATTTGCATCATTCAATCATATCAACTTACCTCTATGGCTCCATAAGATATCGATGAGTCTTCGATCATAAGTTCTTTCTTTATTTGTTGTATATCGTCACTCAAAGTATTATCAGGTGATATATGCCGATGACGGGCTGCAATATCCAAAGAGAGAAGCATGCAATCTATCGCCAGTGGTCTCAAAGCAAATTCGGTATCCGCACACCAGCATAAAGTTCTTCCTACAAGTTTTCCAGCATCCAACTTACCACCTGGATATGTATATTTCAAAGAATTATAATAAGATCTGTAAAAGAGACAGTACATATTATAAATATATAACGTATTTGTATAATGAAGTGAGATATATTTGCGTGATTATAATTGTAGTAATTACTGAAGCACTGTATGCAGCACTAATAGAGTAATTTTTCTTTCCACAATCGACTTGGATTGCATCCAGGGTAACAATATGTCAACTAATTCAGACAGCGCGTCTGCTGAATCGGATACAATTTCGCTAGACACAGTCCCCAATTCGTCTACAACTTGCTGCATTATTTCTGGATGTAATTGCAAAGCAATCTAAAATAAAGATATTAATATTACTATGACAATAATCAATGAATATATGATAACGTAATCTTAATTTTGGTACCTCTGAACTAGCACTAATTGTTTTATCCAATACTGCACCAAGGAAAATTTGTCTTTCCTCATTATTTAGTACTGGCGGTATGCATCTGTGAAATTGTAAAAAAAAATATGTTAACGTCAATTCGTAACATCAAATAAATAAATTGTTAAATAAAACACACATTAAAGAGTTTGCTGCTTTCAATATCGCCGGATAGAGTTGCAATGGCCTATATCCCGTCGATGACTGTAAAATTCCCAATAGAGTGGCTAGAGCAGTAGCTTTCATACGCAGGCCCTTAGATTCGGGCAATCTGACGGGATGAACAGCGTTGGCCACCTACAAATAAAAAGGTAGAGAACATTTTATTTTAAATATATATATTTAATATATGTGTGAAAAATTTGCAGGAAGAAAGAGGATAAATCCGGAAGGAATGTATGACTTAGGATAAACAATATCTTAAGTCATCTAACTAATAATATCCAGAATATAACGTCTCATTCTAATAGTTTACATTCAGATTTATTTATTCTTTTATTAAGATTGAGATCATATATGGAATTTATTAATTGCAAAATTAGTGAATTAATAGTCATATCCTATATATGCCTAAATTTTATCTAAAGCTCATCAGAGAAGACAATGAGAAATTATTCTATACAGTTATTATTTTTTAAAATAACGCTGTAGACAAATTTGAAAAAAAGCCTCTAGATAGTCTAGTTACATAACCATAAAACAATCCTTCTTAAAGTGCTAATGTTAGGATGATAACATTCTAAAGAAGATTAAAAGATTGAATTAAATTACTTGTTCCAAGACTGACAATCCTGCTTCCTTTGTAGACAACTCCTTGCATTCTTGCAACTGTTTAATAGTCCACGGTAACACATGCTTTTCGAAAACAGGGAAAAGTTCCTGCGGATCCCCTTTCTGAGCAATTTCGGAATAAGACTGCAATAAACCTGCTTTTGCAGCTTCAGCGGTAGCGGCAGCTTTCGTATCCTTCACAAAACCTAATAATCTCACAGGGGCCTTTCTAGCATCCTCGACGGTGCAAAACTCCTCCATTAATTTCAGCATGATACTCAAATGCCGTTTGGCGCAAATGCCAACCGCTCGCGCAAATTCTTTGGTAGTGCCGTGAGAACGCGCGAGTTCGACGAGGAGGGTGATATGAGCGTTATTGTTGCAGGTAGATGCCAAAAGCGGCGCTACACCCGGTGTGTTTATTTTCAAAGCGAGTTCGTCAGCGAGTTTCGTGCCCCATGATTCTCCTTCCAATTTCACGCTCTCTTCTAACCATTCTACAATTTTTTTTTCCCAGATTAAATCCCTAAAAATTAAAAAAGATTAAAAATAGTTATTAACAATATATAGATATACATATAAATAAAATTGGATTTAAAAAGTGTATTATGTACCATTGCATGGTATCTTTCATTTCTTTAGAGCTTTTTCGAGAGTTTCTTCTACCATGTAAAAATTCCTGCGAAAGTTCGTGCAATTTTTCATCCCAATAAGATTTCACTTGATGACCTATCAGAGGTGCTGCCGACTTTAAAAAGGCTATTATTGCAGGTCGATTAATCGGATTGCTTAACAATTCCAGGCATCTGCCTAAGACTTTTGTACCAGGAAAATCCCTCTCATTTGTTGAAGAGTTTTTATCACGTATTATTTTTGTCGCTAAGGGAGACAGTGAACGTAGCACAGATGTGACCTACCAACAAAAAAGAGTAATAATTGAATTAAATTTAATACATCATAAATATCTTAGATAAAGAGAATTGTTATTTACGGATGCTACACAAGCCGAATCCAGCAATGCACTTATCAAACACGGCCATAGCCAAGATTCGACACCATCAACTGTCGTTGCGAGCAGATATAAAGCTTCGGAACATGCTTCCATATCGTCACTCTTTATTTCGCAGTGTGACACCTATTTTAAGACAAAATTAATTTCTCAATTATTTTTCTCTAACTTTTTCTTAATTTAGACATCATTTACATACCATATAACGAACAAATTTAGCCCTCTGTGACGGCAATAAGGGAAATGTCGGCCGTGCCGCGAGTGCCACTATAGCACCGACCATCTGGAGCGCACCATTCTCTCCAAGAGACTCCTGCAGGCTAAGTGCAATTCTTTGCATGGATCCATCGTCCTAATAAAATAATATGCATATTTACTATGACATACTTATTAATAAAATTACATATTTTTGTACCTCTGGTGGAAGAGTATTTATAAGATGTCTGAGGACTACCAAAGCACGGGCACGTTGATGAGCAATTGGTGATTTCAACTGTTGCAAGATTCTGCAAGAAAGTAAAAAATGAGCAATTAAAACTCTTACAATTTCATAATTTAATGAAATATGAACATCAGTTACCTATCGAGACCTTCTTCAGGATACAAAACAACTAACGATCTGGAACACTGCAGTATTTCATAATGTGTAAGAACCACATCTCGAGCTGCTTCAAAAGGACAAATACTGACAAATTCGGATAAAGTTTGATGAATAATCTCCATAAATGCACGAATTGCCTCTTTGTCATTTTCAGTCTCAACAGAACTTAAAATCATAGCTATAACTCTGTTATAAATGTTATATCAATTAAAAAAGTTATATAAATTCATTAAATTTAGTAAAGTATTTAAAAAAATAATGTGATATATAGTGAATAAATAAATTTATTGTAAATTATGAAACTCACCTTACAGCAGCTAAACGTACATTTTGCTTTCTACAAAGATTTAAACATACAGGTATTAATTTTACAATTCTCTCACTATCTTGCTGCACAGGCAGCAAAGATACCATAGGCACGAGTGTTGTTAAAATAGCTTCTGTTGATTTAAAATCGCGAGATGTTTTCAACCAGTTGTTTATTAAAAAATCAAAAACAGAACAAATTTCTTCTATAAACGTCTGCTTATTAATTCCCAGAGACGAGTCTTCTCCATTCATTATATAATCGTTTACAGCATCGCAAAACTTAGAAATCACTAGAAATAAAATAAATTAGTCGGAGTTTCATTAAACTTAAAAGGAGTATGATAAAATATATGAATATTTACTGAAGCAAATTGCCTGTTTGAGAATTTCTTCACGTATTTGATTTAACATTGGTAACATGATAGTCAATGTTATTTTAACGAAGGACAACATTCCATATGGATTGGCTGCTGCGAGCTTTCCTATTGTAAAAACTATCGCAGGATTAGGAATCACCCCAGGTTCCAATCTACAAATAGGTGTCATATAATTATCTATTATCAATAAATTAAAGCAGATCAATATTTTATTCAATTTTTATAGTATATTTATAAAAAAATTAATTTATAATTGCATACTTAGTTAAAAGTCCACCTGTAGCTTGCATACAGTGTATTTTGCAAAGCTCAATCAATAACTCGGCTGCCTCATTCTCAGTCTCTCCTATTAACTCATTCACTGCCACCTCAGCGAGAGATGTTACTAGATCTACATTTAAACTTGTAGTTGAATGTCTGCATATGCTGGATATTATGTTTAACAAGGATCTCATGTGTTCTGTGGATATCTTTGAATGGCAACAATTATATAACATGATACCATACATAAGAGCAATCTATAATATAAATTATGCTAAAAATCAACCTTTTTATGCATTTCCCAAAAATATATAGCAGCATGGATAACAACTTCTGGATTCTTTTTACTTATTCTTTCAATCGATTCGATCACAGACTGTTTTACATCCTGATTCTTATCATTTAAGGTATCTAACAAGGCTCCGATCACAGCTGAAAATGTTTATATTTATATAAATGGTTACATTTTGGTTATTTATAGCAAGCATTTATCAAATATTATTCAACTAATAAAATAATTTTAAACTTATTTGTTTCTAATTGCTTATATTTCTACCTGGTAACTCGGAATTATAATTCTCTTCTAGTTCCTCCTTCATGTTTACAAATCAAGTGATAAGTTCCGACGAGAAATATTATATTTCTAAAATCTTATATTTTCATTGACATTAGATTTGAATCACTTGTCACACCTCTCACGCAATGATAAAAGTATTTATTCTATCATTATACGCAATTAGTACAATCCATTTTTTACTGCGGTGGTTCCCCTGAACAACTTGCAAAATTGCAAATTAACCTCTCTGGTTAACTCAATTGCACCTCATTCGCGGTGCAAATACACATCTGTATATTTTATCATATTTCGTCTCCTAGAAGAAACACTTTGCCACGAGACTTTTTTTAGTTTATTTCTTACAAAAGTACAACAATTACTAAAGAGTTGGATATTGCACTTTAATTTGTAAAATATTATAAATAAAATTAGCTGCACGTTAACTGCACTTTTGTGCAGATATCAGAAATTTTATTTATTCTTTTCTTACAAGATATGATGTTTACATCAAATTGTAAATGAATTCTTCTGATTACAAATATCGCAATATAACGCAATTTTTTTAATATTTAAAATCATAATTTGGTTGAAAAGAAATTCGTCCTCAATCACCTCACTATCGATATGCAATATCGATAATGCGAGACCTCGATAATTAAGTGGCTAATACAAGTATATCGCAAAAATAAATTTCTAGAATAAAAGAACATTAGTTTAACTGGCGATTAATTTATTGAATAACGTTATTAATTAAAGTAATGTAAATAGAACGACTTTATCGTCCTTTGATATGTGAAAAAAAAATTCAAGACAATAAATTGTGCGGTCCAGAACTTTATTGCAAGTAATTCTGCCAGTCATCACCAATTAAAACTCGGTTTCACCAAATTAATTTTAATCTTGATTTAATTTACTTTTTATTTTTATGTAATTCTAAATAAGAAAAAAATAAATAGTAAATTTAACCAAAATTATTCTTACATTTATGAAATCAGAAATTATAATTGATTGATTAGAGGTCAAGCAAAGTCTTAAATATCGCAAATAACAAATATTGTACATTATTTATTAACAATTCTTTAACAAATGTGTTTCAAATACAAAATATACAGTTTTATATAATACAGATAAAATTGAATGTATTCCTACAATGATTGTAATCAGTGTACAAGACGCAAGAAACCGACGGAACATTCTCTGGATCTTATGATGGATTCATGATAAGTTTAAACGGAGACTGGTGGCATTAGCATTATTCCATTGCATTCAATGGCGATTTTAACACCAACAATAAAGAAAGTAATGTTCTTCACCATTGACCTATAAAAAAGCAAATATTAATGTGAAATATTTATATAAGCTGCAGAAATTGCAGATACAATAAGTTATTGCAGATACAATATTTTCTCGGTTCAATTTACTCTATCTTTTTTTAATTCTAAGAATTAAAAACAGAAAGAGTAAGTTAAATCAAGATTAAAATTAATTGAAATTAATCTAACTAATCTGATGAAATTGGATATGTTATTGGACTAATATACTAATATACATTATTAAATTTAATCTTAATTTTATTCATTATCTCTCTTTAATTCTTAAAACTAGAAAAAGACAGAAATAAGTTCAACTGAGATTAAAGTTAACTTAAATTGGTAGAAATGGTCACAATGGACACAAGTTTAACAAGTGTACTAGAGTGCAGCTACAAACCTAATAATAATAATAAAAAAAGAATAATAATTCTTTTCTGTAAGAAATAATTAATGAAATAATTAAAGCGAAATAATCTAACACGAGTAGAGGTTAGGGGTTGCCAGGTACTATCAAATCTACTCTGCAATCTCTCAAAGAAAAAATGTAATTCATTCACCCACCACTTGAACTGATCGTAGTAGACATCTTTAAAGACCTTTCCGATTTTTTCCGTCACCATTGTTTGTCTTTTGTCTAAGAACTGATGAAAACTTCAGTTAGTCTAAGTTTCTTGTGTCAACCTTTCGTTGAGAAGTGTTTAGGGTTCAGAAGTTTCGCCAATTTCCGCCTTACGCTTCGTCGATGTGTCTCTTCGCATCTTCTCCACTTTCCTTCCTTCTTTCGCTAAAGATCGAATGTATATTTGTGTCCCATTCCAAATGCAAAGAGTGCAAATAAACGGAGCTAAAGCTCGATGAATTTGCACCTGCTGCACCGGCGCGCTGATCAATAAACAGCGCCCTTTAAAAGCAGAATTATATATGGGCAAGAGCGATACGTTCATTCGACAATATAACGATTTAATCTATTTACCCAATAATTACAAAGTAATTAATCGACAGATCAGTTAGAAGAATACCGGTTAGAAGAATAAAATTTTCTAACCGGTGAGCAAAGTCACCTTTAAGCTTTAAAACAGCTGTGATAAGAGTAATGTGGGACATGTCTCACAAATTAGTGAGCAGTGTATAACGTGAATTAATTGGATTAATGATGGCCGAGTTTCTTCGTAAGGATAATTGAAGCAATTGCAAGGTTTGTTGACACATTGATTGTTCCACAAGGATGGGTGCAGGAAAAAGTCAGTTTACGGAAGAAGAGCTACAGGATTACCAGGTAAGGCTGTTTGTTTTTCTTACTTTTGCTTATTTTTAGCTCTGACATTTAGCTCTGATTTTTAATAATACTATGTTTTTCTTGATAGGATTTAACATATTTCACTAAGAAGGAAGTCTTATAGTGAGTATTATTAGTGTTGATATTTCCATTTATTTGATATATATATATATATATATATATATATATATATATATTTTATTAAGATTTATTATATTGAATCAGATTGTGTGATTAATTATTATATGCAAAATATTTGTTTTCTTTAACAGCGCACATCAGAAATTCAAGGCGCTTGCTCCAGAAAAAGTTGGACACAACAAAAACGCGAAGTTGCCAATGTCGAAGATCTTACAGTATCCTGAATTGAGAGTGAATCCTTTCGGCGACAGGATCTGCAAAGTCTTTAGCTCTAGTCAGGATGGTGATTGCACCTTTGAAGATTTCCTGGACATGATGTCTGTGTTTAGCGATGCTGCTCCGAAAGCTGTGAAGGCTGAGCATGCATTTAGAATATTTGGTAAGCGTACAGACCAATTAATTGTCCACGATATTGTCAAGATATTGAAATCATATCTTCAATTTAATAATGAAGTCTTATTTATGAAGATTTTGATGGCGATGATATGCTCGGTGTGGGAGATTTACGTCAAGTAGTTGACAGATTAACTGCACCCCAAAGATTAAATGATAGTGATATGCAGCAGCTTCTTCAGTATATCCTTGATGAGGCTGATTTAGATGACGATGGTGCGCTCAGCTTTGCTGAATTTGAACACATTATAGAGAAGAGCAGTGACTTTTCTAAGTAAGATGCTTCACAAGATCATACTTGTAAAATCTATAACTTTTCTTCTTTCGTTAATAATGTAAACATTTTTTTTGCAGGAGTTTTCGCATTCGTTTATAAATGTATTAACGAATATGCCAATGAAAGACTGAATATTATAATTGAAATTTAATTATAAGACTTGGGCCTAATTCAAAAGAGAAAAAATTATGATCGACGTTACTGCAGAATGTGCCAAGAGTCTATAATTTGGCCTAAGTCAGATAATGATCTCTTTTATTTTCAACCGAGCTTATTTATAATAGAAAAAACAGATGTAACTACGAAACGTTTAGATCTCTTAAAATATCGTACAATATGCCATATAAAACTGCCAAACATACAGTGGTATTATTGTTACACGTGTATGACATTCCAATTTAATGAAAAAAAAAGTCTCTTCTTTTGAGATCAGTAAGCATTTTTGAAAGCTATATCTTATGTAATGAAGTTGAATGAATGCACAAATTTGACAACTTAAAGTCATTATACCAACTTGTATCTATTACTTAGTGAGAAGACAGAAAATTCATCTTCATTATGAACTTTCAGAATTATATTTATATAATAATTATATTTATATAAACATTTAAAAATACAGTACCCATATTGAAATATATTATTTAAAAATTTTGTTTCGATTGTTATACATTTGTATAATTTTATTTATAATATATATATATATATATATATATATATATATATATATATGTATAAAATATATATATTTGATGTAAAAACAAAATACTTTTTTTTTTTTTATTAATTTTTTAACAAATAATCTATCTCTCTT
>Ga0157363_1001967_pt1 | contig 17707 bp, 10 predicted proteins | sample AttsexASBM1_FD_111477 | JGI IMG/M metagenome (GOLD analysis project Ga0157363, IMG submission 111477) | Fungus gardens microbial communities from leaf cutter ant in Ribeirão Preto, State of São Paulo, Brazil - Atta sexdens ASBM1 | ecosystem: Host-associated > Fungi > Mycelium > Unclassified ... | reverse complement strand
GCACAAGTTATTTAACCATATCTTCATACAGTATAGCACTTAATTCCAATCGCAAGTAATTTGAAAGAAAACTTTTTTCTTATTAAATACTGCAGCGCAGCAAACTATTTTATAATTTTACAGTGATATTCTGATTATCCATCCGTTTGTCCTTCCTTCCTTTCATCTGTTCAGTAATCCATTCAATAATCCATTTGTCTGTTCTTTTTATTATCTGTTTTCAAGATTTTCCAAAATGTTTGTTTAAAATTCTTTTTGGCAATAGGTATGTAAGAATTTTAACTTCATCAAGGTATAAAGTATGAATTAAATTCAGTTATTTTAGAGTATAAGGAGGTCAAAGGTCGAGGTCAATGAGACTTCTAGTAATATAGGGCAAACTAAAAGGAGTTTAAAATGCTAATTTTAAGAGGTTGTAAGATATCGTATTTCGGTACTTTTAACAAAATTTGTGCAATAGTTAAGTTTTCCGCTGCATTTAATTACATTCATTGCAGTTTTTTTCGTACATGCTGTAAAAGCAAAAATATATGATTATTTAATATTTTACTTATAAACTTTATAATATCACGAGGTTACGAGATCACAGTAAAATAATTATTTATTTAATTTATGTAAATACGTAAACGTACCATTACACGTACACACTCACACACACACACACACATACACATTAGACATATTTGTCTCTAGAAATAGATACATGACAAAAAAAAGATTTTAGGAAGTAGATCAAAAAGAGAAAAAGAGAGAATTTTAGATAAGATAAAATATCAAATATATAGAAATTAAGATATTCGAATGCATCACGTCAAAAAGTTAATAAAATAAATATTTACAAATTTTGAAACTCTCCGATCGTTTCGAAATCACATATTTCTTTTATAAAATAGCAGATGTAAAGAACTGATTGGCCTCGCTGGATAAAATTGATGCTGTCAATGGAGGTGGAACATGTGGGAGAGGAGAAATGATGGAGAAATTTTGGATTCGTGTCGGCAACGCGACGACGCGACGGCGCGGCGACGCGCGTAGTAAGGTGACTTGTCGCGTGCGTGTTTCCTGACAAATCGCACGGCGAAAAATCCGTGATTTTAAAATGCAGCTGTTCCGCGCACGTGCGCGGCATAAACGGCGGCATTATATGCGCAAATGTGTGCCTTAGTGTATGCAACAAGACGCACACGTGCGCTCGTCGCACACGATGGCATAGGTGAAGCTTCACGCTGGCTGGGCTGCGCAACACATATGATATAACTGCAGCGTGGTCGGATAACAAGAAGAGGGGCTCTATTGTTCGTCGTATCTTGCTGACAGCACGCGCCGGATTTCTCATAGACGAGCAGGTTGTCCAAATAAGTGAATTTTCATGGTGAACGTTCGAACATTACTGGATTTTCGGGTAAAGTGAAAATATTAACGTATAGTTACATAATCAAGGCATTTGACATTTTTTGATAATGTATGTATGTACAATTGGAAAAACTATTAAAATTTATAAGGAATAATGCAGAAAGGTGATTTATGTCTTCTTAAAGTATATTATTTGTTTAAAAGAAAAATGACAACGTAAAAATTAACATTTTTGTGATAATAATAGGAAACCAATTCTAAAGACGTATATTTTTAGTTGGAAAAACGGTATATTATTTGTAACTTTCTCAGTTTACCGCTAAAAAACAAAATATTTATCTCATTAAATTATTACAACGATTATTTATAAAAAAGAGATATTTTTTAAATTAGACTTATGAGCTATGAAAGAGTACTGTACACTAAAATAGTTATGGAAAATTCTATTCTATTAGGAATTATGACATTTTTTATTATTTTTCTTAAAAGATTTCTTAAAATATTTCAATTTTAAATGCCCTCCTTTAAAAATGCCCAGAAGCTGCTAATTTTGAGACGTGTCACACGTCACACTTTTCTAATCTAACAAGAGATATGTAAAAAAAGTTAAACGACTCGATGCAATTCTATAACATTTAAGTTTGTAAATGTTCTCTAAAGCATAATTATACAAATTTAATAAATAAAAAATATTTTGTGTTTATGTTAGAAACGATCTATTCAAGTTCTTGTTAAAATTTTATGTTGATATTTAACATTTCTTAACACCAAATTCATGAGTAAATGAACAAATAACATAAAAATAATATGATTAAAGCATAAATTCTAAAATAAATGAATGTAGTGCGTATTAATTTAATGTATATGTATATATCATAAATGTTAAATTTATTGGAAATAAATATTCTTGTACTTTGCTTACAAATTGTGTCAATGTTACATCTTTATGTTACTTTTTTAAAATAATATTTGTATTATATATTTTTTAATATATTCATTTTGTGTTAAATTAATACAAAAATGTTAATAGAGTATTTGGAACATGAAATGTGTTAAATTTAAAACAAAATTTTTCAATAATTTTCTATTAATACCGTATCGGTTATTAAATAATAATGTAAAAATATTATGACTAAAATAAACCGAGATTTTTAGAACATTCAAAGCAATTTCTCTGTGAAAACGGCAATCACCTTTGTCTCTCCACTTTACACGCTTTTATCTTCTACCGGAAAAATAGCGTGAACGTGGAAACGTAAAAGGGCACGGATAGTAACGGTTCTAGGGTCATTCTTGACGTTTACAAAACGTTTCGCTTAAAATGAAAGGTAGCATAAACGTCTTGCGTTTTTATAAAAGTTAGTTACATTCAAACCGCCAAATATTAGCTCAGAAAGAAGACAAATTTACTCCACGCAAAGTTTTGCTCGAGCGCATTCTCCTTGACGAACTTCTAGTATGTAGTCTAAATTTAACATATATGCTTCTTAGTTAATAAGGTGGAAGTGCTACGCGTAATACGCGATCAAACGCGTAGCTATCTCAAATTAATTATGTAATATTTCCTTGTAGACTAGTGTAGTTTTGAATTTCAAATTAATGTTTTACATATCGTCGATCAGCATAACTTGTTAACTAATAACGTATACATGATTTTAATCTTTTAGCGATTTAAGCGATCTGTTAAATATTCTGTAAACTTACCAAAATCCATAGTTAATTTATTTGTGTACATATCTATTTTATGTTCTTTATTTATTACTTTACTTATTTACAAGCATATATTACAGAAATCTAATATTGCCCAATTCGATACTTAAAGACAGTAATTAATTACTTATTTTAAATATTAAAAGCATTATGTTTAGTACTATTTTAATAAATAAGTAATTAATTATTGTCTTTCAGTATTGATTAGTATTAGATTTCTGTAATTCGTGAAACACGCGATTACTAATGTTTGAATGCATTAATAAAAAGATTGCGTTATTTTTCACTATTTCACTATAAAATCTTGAATTGTAAACAAACAAAAACAACACACATAAAAATCTAAACAAAGTTGTATTTATTATCCGCACTTATACGTGTTTATATTATGAAGAAATGTTAGCGAGACCTTGAATCGACGCGCTACTTGAATGACGCACATGATGTTCGATATCGACGAAGTAAAATTGGATAAAGAGAAAGATGAATATTCCTGGTAACAAGCCGATGTATTTATGGCGCAAATCTCGGATTTGCTGTCCTCGAACTCATTAGCAAACCAGTTCATAATAAAGGACATCCGTTCTTCTTTCGAAAGCATTTACCAGCATCTCTCGATTAGACTTCTCTGCGAGCGAGGAACCACTTAGGACGCGGCATTGAAGTCCGCTAATTAATGTGGTCGATGTCGCGATGCCTCCTTCAATTATACTCTCTCGTGAGAGTCGTGTCCAGTGCAAAGCATTTGACTGATAATATTTGAATTTTTGGCCAAAATAAATATCAAGACACAGGACAAGAGAGTAAGATATGGAACGTCAAATCGTATATGCAACTAGCCAGCTTTTTTTCTTCATCTATCAATTTTTATTGTCATGTCTAGACGACGTGAGCGAGGAGTGTGAAAGAAGAAACACGGGCTGAGAACTCTATTTAGCTGTCACCAATTTATGGATTATACCTTTTAAGGATTTTAGAACCGTATCTATTAGTTTCATTCTTGATTTATTTTATAATCCAAATGAAAATCTTTATAGAATTTTATTTTACTATCAAATTAGATTCGAAAAATGACCTTCTTTAATTAAGATGCCTTTTTGTAATTAAGAATTTTTTTACGTTTCTTTTTTTTTTCAGAATTTACCCGCCATCTGTATACCTAAATCTTATGTTTGTTTTAAGTTATAGTTCATTTGTATTCATTCGTTGTCGTTAAATAAACTCGCCTCTTATATAATAAAAATGTTGTTTTCTTTATGCAAAATGTTCATAACAAATTTGCATAATTCTAAAATCTGGTTTTTCAGAGCTTTATGTGTGATATAGAGCTTTCATAATTAAAATCTTAAACATCATGTGTTTAAATAAATATTAATCTTTTTTTAAGAACTTATATATATATATTCTTGTAATAGTTTTGTTAAAGAATTTATTTTTAATATTAAATGACTCGCAATGTTATTATAAGTATATTAAATACCTTCTCTGACATTGCATTTTTATTAAAGGTGTCTCAGTCATAAAGTGAAGTAAACTTACAAAAATCTCTAGGAAACTTCGAAAAGTATGGCAGATTACGCCGCCTTGGACTAATTTCCAACTTCTCCACAAAGTTCCCAGTGACAAATTATTCTGTACGAAAATGGAGTACCACTCAAGATTCAACGAGAAATTTTATTACTTACAGTACCGCAGTGAACGGCATGAAGAGACAAAAGATGCGAAATAAAAGACAAAACAATCTTTACATCAATATAACGACAATTTGCAACAAATAAACATTACAATTCTATATCAAATTTTATATATAAATTACATATATAAATTTTATATATAAATAATTTATTCTTTGTTTTTCGTTTACATAAAATACTTTCTACTTTTTAACCTTCTACTTTTTAATATAACAGATGGTAAGCAAATATTAATTTTTAAAAAACGATTGTAGAATATTAAAACGTACCAAAAGAAAATTATACACACGGTATACAAATTTTAACTGAAACTACATTTTAGGTATCAAAGCTCATTTAATCCCGGGTATAAACTAGAAATGGGATCGTGTTACATTACACTGTACGAGACTAGCTTCTCTCGTACGTCCCGTACTGAACTCGGAAGTCAAAGCACGAACCAATCACGGTATCTAGTGAATCGAGTTTTAGGACCAATGGTGATGTTCCTGTATAATCCGATTTTCGAAAGCAGGTAAATTGTGTGTCAATTCATTTCGCTTTTATTTTATTGATCTCTCGCAGATTTTTCGTATATGTATAGTATGTTACAAATTTTTTTAATACAAAAGAAATATATTAGCTGTTTCAATTTGTTATTATGTAAATACACATATTGCTATGCAAATATAATTTTAACGTGTACTGTAATTATCTTTTATATTTACAATGTTGTAGATGATAATGCATCTCATAATAAGTAATAATGCAATTTTATCCAATGACAATTGTTGTAACTCGTAATTAAATGTATATATCAATCTCGCCTTGAATTTTGTTTGCATAATTCCTTATTTCGTATTATTTATTCTGATAATTATGTATCGATGCCATTGATGCATCGTTTATGATACTATTGTTATGCGATAGTATTATAAATGAAATAAATTATTTTCACATTCGGGATTGATACATACATACGATACCAACATCGAGACGATTTAAATCGTAGAATCGAAAACTTATCCAACAACCCTCCTCACTGAACTTGTCAGTCGTGCGTTACGATTCGACTATTCCGAGCCTGCTCTCGAGCCTCGCCAAAGTGGAGGATGATCTAAGCGAGATGATTTCTCACCGTTCTGAACCGAAAGCCAGTTATAGCGTAGCAGCTTTCAAGTTAAAGATCTCATTCGGTACGCCAGCCGCGACAAAAAGTCGTTGCGAGTGGTGGATCGATGCCTCAGCAGCGACAACGTGGCTCCAGCCGCCGACAGACACATTGTCGATTCCTATACATATATATATATATGATATGTAATGTATACATATATACATATACACATATACACACACACACACTCGCACACATCGCGCATATATATATATATATATATATATATATCAATGTATATATAAAATATATATAGAATATATATGTACCTACACACGATGGGCATATACTGTCCCATCGTTCCTCTATCATTTCCTTTCCTGCGATTTCTTCCTCATCTACCATCCATCCACCTTCACATCCACGTTTCACAACCACTCTTTATCCACATGTCCCATAGCCTCTTCAATCCTTGCCATCATCCTCGCATCCATACCTACATCAGTCGCCCTTGGGCGTTCTAATACGACTGCGGTGCATCATAGCCTGTACTTAGGAGACTGTAACCCACATTTTGACGTAATGTTACTTCCGGTTGGAAAAACATATTATAGGAAGCGTTTTGTTTGGTCATAAAACTTATCGCGCATTAACCTTTTACGAACAAAATGTTATCGAGAATTCAGTTAATATTAAATATCTTAATTCATTCAATTTCATTTTAATGTTATTAATGTTATTCTATATAATAACAACTCTGTGTCATTTATAGCTCTTTGTAATGGTTGAAAAATAATATTTACACGGTATAATCACGGATTGTTTCAGGTCTTTGAGAAAATATGTACAGGATTATCATAAGCCATTGAGTCTATCTCTCGACACAGGATGCAAATGGCTAATGAATAATTTTGCTTGCGGAAGGGTTTAGTAGCGTGAACCACAGTAGACTGGCTTTACCGTCAATGTCCGATTGTAATATATTACATGATCTGCATTATGGTATACATTTTATTCCAACATTTATTTTCCCGTTACTATATTTTTCTTTTAATACTTTCATGCAAATTCTTCACAACTGAGTAATTAAAACAGAATCAACTGTACGTAAAATTCTGATTTATTATTATTTATATATATTGAAATATGTGATTTAGATCACCTACCTATATTCAAACAAATATATTTAACAGTTTACAAATATTTTAAATAAATAAATAAATATTTTAATTCCGTTATTTAAATAAATTAATTACTTTCATTTCATTATTTTAGAAATATTAAGTAATAAACTGATTATTATATCTTTCTACATAATGGTTAGATAAATTATTAATATTTATTTAAAGATTTAAAAAATTTATTGCAGAACAATATATATATATATATATATATATATATATATATATATATATATATACTACTTGTCAATATATACTAACTAATTTTTTTGCAATCATAAATCTTTGCTTTTAACTAGGTCAGTTATGCAGACTAGAGTAAATAGTAAACTCTGATTTTACAGTGAATAATAAATATCAATAGATTAACTAAAAAATGAAGAACACAAATCAAAGAAGGCACATGAGGAAACATCACTGAATAGGCAAATCTGAAATACCGTCTGTACGACGAAGCATAAAAAATAGACTACGAATAGACTTAGATATGAATTATTAGTATCTATATACATGTCTTTTTGTCATAAAGCCGACTTGTGAGTGTTCAGCTCAGTGGAGCGATACGCACCAAGAAGAAAGGCATAATAGTTCATAATGTCGAGAAAAGTTTGGCTGGAAAGACTCTCGAAGTACACACTGATCAAAGTCCTCGATTTGAAGTACAATCTTACCAGTATTATGCTGCTTTTAACTTTTCTTCAGGACGTAATATCACGATTGCAATTGATAAAATAATGAGAATTGCTGATTGGTAAAAAGACTTCCCTTGCGCATAACAAATTTCAACATTTTGCTAAATTTAAAAATAGAAAGCTTATTATTGTTATTAACCATTTATTCGTATTACACAATATTACATAATTTCTTATACTTTTGTAATTTTGTTATAAATAAAAGTTTAAATAAATATCGCATTTAACGTGCAAAGTTGTAAAGTTGTTCTGTGAAATGGGACGCACGTCTCATTTGATATAATCAACTTTGACAATAAATTGTTACACGAGGCGATAACCATTAACTGAAATATTATCCCACAGATTACATGATTTTATATGATTCCATCTAATTATAAATCATTTTTTCATTATACATATGAAGTCATTTGGTAAAATATACGATTTTATTTAATATTATAATATACAATGATTTCTCGTAGTTGTATATGTAATTATCGGATTATATACATAGAGATTTCATATGATTTTGAAAACTCTGTCCCAACATTAAGTGTGATTACATTCTCCCTCGTTATTACGTAATATATTTTAATGTCAAATTCGAGGAGTGAAGATTGTCTTCCAAAATTAATTACAGTCGTATTTGTTACCATCGCGCTGATGTTCGAGATCGCCGTATTGCATTGTTTTTACCAAGCTGATATTATTCGGCGCAATATTACTCACGCACCAGTTGATTTGCGGGAACGTGATCGCCGCCGTTGGTATGCCTCTGAGTGACGACGAATGAATACGATCTGCAGTTTCATCCGGATCTACATGGCTACTCTCTATTACGTCTGCAACACGCCGACGTGAGACGAGCTAGGAATAGGAGCGCAGCTCACACTTCAGAATGTTACATCTTCCACGGTCGTCGTCGCCCAACGCGAGTGTCACTCGTAAGGCGTGTTCAATGTTATCTCACCTAGTAACATCTAGTTACAGGGAACATCACAAGGTTGATTAGAAGTGCGGAGTTCTCTCCATTGTGTGCGGATTTGTCGAAAATTCTCCACACCGGAGTACTGGAAATCTTATAAGATTCAAGCTTGAAAATGTTTTCAAAATAAAAGAGTAGTGTCATGATTGGCTTTTACACGAATTTAACTAGAAATAAGCATCAAAATATAAAAAAAAATTTTATCGACGATTATGTTCTTTTTATAATTCTTTTCGTTATTTATCAGTCTAAACACACACACACACACACACACACACACACACACACACACACACATCATTATCATTAGACAATTATTAAGTTTATTGGATTGATTTCATTCTTTTTGAAGAACAAGAAACTCACATTCGATTGCGTATACAAATACAATATGTTTTTAAATTATAACACATTCATCGTGAGATTATCGGTACGGATTATAGGATATGCATGATATTATCGCTCTATTTCCCAAACAGATCTTTTCAAAGTCCCGCGAGTGCATTTGAGAGTTAAATGAGCCGTTAAACGCACAGGCGAATGTGCCGAGTAATCGCGATCTATCTTTTAAACGTGCACGATTTGTTTCAGAAAAGAATACGACCTAATAGTCAAGCTATTTAACAAAGAGTGCATCTCTTGTCAGAGCTCCGTTCCTGCACACGTTCACATTTACTATGCTTTCTGCAGCTATTTCGCCACTACGATACTAAGGGATATATGAGAAAGAAAATGCTATAGTATACTATAATCTTCCAAGATATTACTTTACATACATTCCAATAAAAGCTACAGAGCATCAAAGAGAAAAATTGATAGCATTTTTTTGTACGTAATAATAATATAAAGTGTTGAAAAAAATAAATTATTGTTAGAGAAGTGAAAAACTAGAGGAGAACAAAAAACTGCAAATGAACAACTGAATCGAAACTCTAAGTTTTATTGTAATTCATTTAAAATTTGCTAAGTACTTAAAAAAGTATTCTACAAGGAACAAAAGCTCGAAAGCAAGAGCAAAGCCAAATAACTCTTAATGCAAATTCCAAGGTAAAAATTCTTCAATCGATTTTGGATCTCTTTTCGTTCTTTCAAAACAATTTACTAAATTAAATCGTTTTTTTATCAGGATAATATTGCGTTATATTAAATAATAAAACGTTTAATAATAATAATAATAATAATAATAATAATAACGCTTTCATAATAAATTCTTAATAATACGCTTTATGTTTTATGTATCAATAATAAATTTACCTCAAAAATGTACTTCTCTTGACTGCGTCTATAATTGCAAAACGCTATAATTACAATAAACTTAATTAAATTACAAAAAACTTAATTAAATTAATAATATAAAATGAATAGTCGTGGTGGAAGTAGACAAATATGACAACTTGAAACTTTTATTTGCATTGTAAACGTGTAAACTGCGATGTAGTGAAATCCGTCAGGATATCAGCAAATTATTCATTGAAGTGATCTCAGCGAAGCGCGAGAGACTGATACAAGCTATAATCAAGAATGGGACTGTAAAAGTTGTGTAGAACCCTTAAGCCTCTTCGTCTCGTAAATACACCTCAATGCTGACAATGCAACGGTGATGCGCGCGCGCGCGCATATGTAGATGCAAAGAGTTTCTCGTGCGCAATAATATTTTTTTTCTGTCTTCCATCTCACTGCTTTTCCATGGGCACGGAGTTTGTAATTAATTTTCGCGGCACGGTATAGCATAATAACCGCTAGTACAAGAGCACACCTTGTTAATCTCCCTACGGGGGAGAAATTCTGACCTTCACGATTATCACGCTAGCTTGGATTCGCACTATTCTTTGTCCTTGCTTACATTTTATTACCTGTATTAACGTTTACGCGCGAGAGTACATTTAGCGGATTATCCGTGGTAATTCTTAGATTTCTTCTCTTTTGTAAGTTTTAGTATAATAAGTGATACAGTGACATAATCATAGTCTTCCCAATTAAATAAAATTAAAAGATCGAAAAATGCTGATAAATAACTATAATGAATTTGTTTAATTCATTAAAAGAGGAGATATTTACATTCAGTAAACATAAATAACATATAATCCTTATCTACCATTTTTAATTATTTTATTAGTAGCAGAACAGATATAAATGTAATTAAATTTAATTAAAAAACTTTATATATGTAAAATGTCTAATTTTTTTAATAGAAAAAACAGATGACAAAAATCTGCATAAAATGTATTTTTGTTTCATGTGCAAGATTAATATCGAAACATTTGCAAGAAGGATCAAATAAAAATTCTTTGATAATCTTCTAATATTCGAATCCGACATCCAATCGGATCGCTACTTCGCTCTTCCCGTTCTAGATAATTTATTATTACGAGCGCTGCATGCGTTATCGATCGGTGATGCTTTTAACAGTACAGACTAGAACTTGTCTGACGAGCTTATTTTCTTGACAAGAAACTGACAATGAAATTTGTCGATCGAGATTTCGATATATACATATATGTATGTATATATAATATCCTGGTTTTCAAAAATCTTCCTTTAACATCCTCTCCTTTTCATAACCTTTTCACAATGATAATCGTATGTAAATGGGTTTCAGAAATATCGCGGAAGAGCTTTGGTGATTTTTCAGTTCTCTTTGGATGCATTTAGTATGGATTTTGTGGGCTATATATATTATTGATTCATCTTTTTTGGAAATCTGGCGTCTTCGAAAGAATTCTCCAAGAGTTCTAATGAAAAACATTATAATCAGATTACGATTGAAACGTAATTGAATCAATTTCCATATGTAACAAAAACGTAAACTCCGTAAACTTCTAAAAATCTATTCTTTGCACTTATTTGCGAAAACTTTTTTTGGTATAAATGAATTAGATTATATTTCTAAAGCTTTTTGAGGAAAAAAGTCTATCAGTTATGTCGGAATTCGGGGAAAAAAAGGGTTAACTTTGTATCTCCGGATCTTTGCATGTTATACTTTGATAAACGCCAGTCATCTCAGTGACGCACAGAATCGCATCCCGTTATTTTCAGCCCTTTCCCATGTCGTTGCATATATACGTCCCGTTTATCCCCCAACAACTATCAAAGGCAGGCGCCGACTTTGCAATTTAAACGCTAAAGCGCGTGAAACCGAACTCGATACGCAGTAGCGATATCTGCGCGAACAGTCATCACAGATACGCGGTGGGCGAGATTAAAGAATCTCTGCGGATTGCATCCGCGTGCACGTTTGCATTTCGTTGGCGATTTTTCTTGCCAACCGACAAAATCCGGGTATTCGCAGATCACCAAGATAGTTAAAAACGATAACGATATTCGGCAACATGCGAAAGAGGCCTCGACACAATCTAACTAATCCTTGACAGGAAAACATTTATGAAATTAAATAACGAAATCTTGTATAAAATTTTTAATCTGCAATTATATAAATGTATTTACAAATATAGATCTTTTATAAAATACTGACACGTTTGTGCAATTAATTTTAAGATTAATTTCGACAAACAGTCCTGATATAATCATCTTATAATTAGTTATATTTGCAAAATTAAATTTAAAAAGAAACTTTAATAATTAAGAAAAATATTTTAATTATATTTAAAAGATTTAGAAAAAATTAAATTAATCCATAACGCTCTCTTATAAAAATGTATAAGAACTCTTAAATATAACTCTTATAACTAACGTAAAAATATCGCAATGTGAAATATTATGTATTCAGCATGGTGAAATTGTAAGTATTGTAATAAATCAAATGTTTTTGAAAAAATTATAAAATATTTATATCTCAAATTAGATTTGTTTGTCTTAATAAATATCATTCAGAAATTTTATTCAACTAAACCTACGTGTTATAACAAATCATCTTGGCATAGTTATTGTGAAATTTTCAATTCATGATGCTATTATTGCGCAATGTTTCCACAGTTTGCCTAGAGATAAACATTATAAAAAAATATTTTTTAAAAGATATTTTTATATAATTATATTAACATCACGCGCAATTCAAAATTTTTAAAAACTACATATATATAGTATACATATAGATATTCACAGAATTGTTGAAACAAGAGCATTTAAGATCCAGTTAGATTGTTAAAGATATTTGTTTCCTATTAGCTATGTATTAATATAATTTGTTACATATAATTCTGTTTACTTACATATATTTATTTTTCAATTAATATATGAACTAAAAGAAGATTTTTTAAAAGTCTATGAACTTATTTTAGTGCCAAAAAATGTTAAATATGAATAATAAATTATATATTCATAATAAAAATTGTTTATTAATAAATTTTTTAATACATAATAATTAAGAAAAAAAAGGAGCTTGTATAGGTTTCGTTTAATAATTTTTTTATATTTATATTTTGTACTTTCTACATCTTTCATTGATACAGCTTCAATTAACTTCATTAGTTGCATCAAAATCAATAAAGATATTTTTAAATTAGGCATCTTAAAAACATCTTTTTCATGTACTTATGTATTATTAAAAGAGTCTTTTATATGATTCAATTAAAAAGCATAAAATGATGTAAGAAGAATTTTAAAAAAAAGAGAGGAAAAACCAGACTGATGAGAACATAATCACAGTATAAAATTTGTTGCGACTATGTTTGCACAGCACGCCTAACTGCTTAGCATAGAAATAGAGACCGTCGAACTTTTTTATTTCGCAGGGACCACACTAAATGGATTTACAAGTTTAGTTTCTCTCCTGTTGCAGTACATTCCCTAAAAGAAGATAAATGAATCATGGATAGGAAAGAGGCGAAAGAACAAGAGAAAGAGAGAAAGAAAGAGAGAGAGAGAGAGAGAGAGAGAAGCAGATAGCGAAAAAAAAGAAGAACAAAACGATTGTCAAAACCTTCCATCCTACGACAAGAAGAGCTCGTAACGTCGCTTGTCGAGCACGCTGGTTTTTCAGCGGAACACCAAAGGTCCTACATCTCTTTATGTTTATTCGTGGCTGACATTCGCACTCTCTTTCACCGTAATAAAGAACTTCCTGTCGTCTGCAGTTTAAGATGAAAACTTGGCGTCGATGCAGACAACGCGATGAATGCAAAATCGACGATTTTTGTCTAACGAAAGGATGAGCGCCACCATTGTTGGGCTTCGATAGTACTCCAAAGCATCTCGTGCGTATACTTGATGAAAATGACAGGAATAGTACAATGAATATAATGGGATAACCGACATCACCTAGCGATACCAAATTATTTGGGACGTTGCGTCATTTGGATGAAATGATGCACCGATAAATAAAACTAATAAATAATAATTAAATAATAACTAAATAATTGGAACGATACAGCGGCGCCGCTTTGTTGAAATTGATTGCAACTTTATTCATATTAATTGATAAGATTTGACTGTGAAGTTTAATTGCTTCATTATCGCACAAAATAATGTAAAACTCATGTTTTCTAATTAGTTCGGATATGTTTCATTACAAAATACTTTTTATCGTTTGCGGATTCCTCGGCAATTTGAAAGTTCCGTTCTGATCATATTCTAAAGAAAGTTTCTTCTTCAACTCTTGGCACATTAAAGACAAAAAAAGTTTAATCGCAAGTTTAATCTCATGCATTATTAAAATAAAGTCGGATAGTCATAAGATAATTCAAATCTAGCGACATGGAATGTAAAGAGGGAAGATTGGACAAGGAATGTAAACCATGCTTGAACGAGACTGCATTGATTCCAGTAAACTATCCCTTCAGACGACAGACCATGCCGGGAAATCCTCGTGACGAATTCCGGCGACATCGTCTAGCGAATACAGACTCTATTGGATTTCGAAGTATTCAACCAGTGAAGCTTTTCATGTATGGATTAACGAGCGAGATCGGGGAAATAAATTACAAGAATAAGTCCATATGAAAATTAAAGAATTTAAGCTTCAAATTTCGAATTGTATAAAAAAATGAAATTATGACGAAATTGTATTCAATAACGTGTTATTTTTTAAAGTTTTTTATATATACAGAGTGTTCGCGATAAATTTTGACAAAGCGCTCGTATATAGAAACGGACTAAACCGAGTCGAAAAGTTTTCTATTATTTTGCAATTTTCGCAATAGTTAACAAGATATTAATTACTAAAATCTGAATAGTTTTCAATAATTTTTTAAATACTATCAATTTTATAGAAAAACAGCGATAAATAAAAATTGTTTATTTTCTTCTCAGTGAGAATTTTTTAGAATTTTTTAATACCGTATTTTTACATGTTGGTAAAATAAAAAATAGTTGCCAATATAAGAAAATACAATACTAAAAAATTGATAAAAAATTCTGAAAAAATTTCTAGAGTTCTATGAGAAGAAAACAAACAATTTTTGTCTCTTGCAGTTTTTTTGTAAAGTTGATAAATAGTATTTGAGAAAAAAATTATTGAAGTAATATTCGGCAATTTTTAGCAGGATTGGGTAAGTTAATGTTTTTTTTTAACTGAATAAAGTTAATGGCTTTACAAAATTAATTAAATTAAATTAAAAGTTGAAGAAATAAAAAATTAACTTAACGTAAGTAAAAGAGATAAAAAAATTGTTTAAAAAAAAAGTTAAAAAGTTACCATTCAAAAGTAACTTAGTTAAGTTAAAATTTAATGCATTTAAAATTAACTAAGTTAAATTAAAAGTTATTAACTTTTTAACTTTTTTTTAACTTTTAATGTTTTAACTAGTTACTATTCACCTTGATTTTTAATAATTATTTTTTTAACTATTGCAAAAATTGTAAAATGGTAAAAGATTTTTCGACTCAATTTAGTCCGTTTTATCTACACACGAGCGCTTTGTTAAAATTTATCGGATATTCTGTATTGTATATACATATATGTTCAACCGCAAAAACAGGTCACAATAACGTATTTACAGCGACCCGTTTCTTTGCGGATGAGTATATACTATTATCTGAAATATTTAATTCAAATTTTCTGTAAACTTATTCACAATAGAATGTATGTTTCAGCTTAAAAACTATATTTTTAATCAAAACAATTATAATAACTTTTATCCATCGTAATTGCTTGATTGCAATAAAAATCTTTCCGCATTTCCGAAGTTTTAATAAATCTTAAAAAATTTTTTTAAAAATATTAGTATATAATAGTATGAAAAACAATGTGAATAATATTTTTACCAATAGATGATCTTCTTAAATAGTACAAAAATTATATGTAAAGATTAATAGTTTTCATATTTAAAGTCGGTTGTAATATTCCTTACCGTTTCTTGATTACATTGATAAAATACGAGAATCATTTAACATTAATGAACTAACATTAATGTACATATACAGAAAATTGAAGATGTTTTTAAACAGCACATAATATTTATAAAATATTTACAAAATATTAATAAAATTTATTTAAATATTTACAAAATATTTATCAACATATTTTGTAAATATTTTGTATGATTTAGACTGTACAAAGCATATATAAAGATCCTAGCTATAACGTTAAATATTCATACAAAATTCGATTTAATAAAACGTTTGCTTCCTGAATTCAGGAATTAATTTCATTAATCATCTTTCGATTACCCCATTCTAAGTTGTACAACGCTGCTTGATCTATGCAATTGTTCAGAAATTGCTACTTGGATGATCCATGAACACTGAATGTTAATGCAGCATATACATAGCTATGACATCTCTAATCAATATAGACGTTGTCAAAAATATGGTACATATATGATCATATGTAAGTATTTCTTTTATAAATAAATCTAATAGTCCCATTTCAGCGAAGAAAATTTGCACAATAGCACTTTTTTATCAATATGTATTCAATATAGCACAAAACGTTGAAAGAATGTTGTTGAAATGTTGCAATGTTGAAATGTCAATGTTTTATTAATGTTATATTTATATTGATTCTTTTATATTGATTATTAATGTTGCTGCAACATTGAAACAATATTGAATAAATTGAACCACAAGTTGAATTTTTATTGATTTTTCCACAATAGTTAATGTTGCTGCAATGTTGAATGACATTGAATAAATTATATATCGATACCTATTTTATTTTGTAAAAAATAAACAAAAATAAAATGTCATATAAATAAAAAATTTAAATTATTTAAATTGATCTTTTAATGAAATTCGTTTCTAAATGATATGTTTAGGTGAAAATCGGCCGCGCGTGCAGAATGCTTGCATGAACTATTCTTTGTATTGACCGATCCGATGGACCGACCGGCGCAATGTCGATTCATGGTCTTTCTATATATTTGTATGTCATATATAATTATACATTCACTAACATTCAGTATTCGTGGATCAAAGTTGCAGTTCCCATACGATTGTAAAGATTAAGCATTGTTGGATGACATACAAGATTGGATGAGTGACCTTTTAGGAAAATAAAGAAATTAATTTCCAAAAATGAGGGGGAACCGTTTTTTTTTCAATTATAATTTTATCGTGTGTGTTCTGAAATATGATGTTAATCAATACTACTTATTTTGATAATAAAATTGAATTAATTAATATGAGAAACATTTTTTATGTTTCAAAAACATTGCAATTCAATGAACGTTAAATGTTTCTGCAACGTCTCTTCAACATTGAATCTATATTTCATGTTGCAATGTTTGCAATGTTGCAAATCAACGTTTCTGAGAGATATTGATCTAACGTTAGTGTGCAGATATGGATATAACGGATGCTAGTTTGCACTCTATGATATGATAATTGCCGACTGATATAGATTTTCTAAAGTGACTTATTTCTCAGAAACTAGCTATTGCATTTTATTAAGACTAATAAAATCATAATCAATACTTTAGTTAATTAAAGAAGTACACACTCAAGATTTGTGTATTTGTGCTTTGTTTCTATATCAAATCAGTTAAAAAACGAATGCGAAAATAAAATTCTTACGATTTTCTTTTGCAAAATGCAAAAGTTGTAGTTTAAATAATAGTGACAATATTATTGATAATATTACGTCATTTTAAATGCTTATAATTTTTTAAACCAATTTTATT
>Ga0157363_1001966_pt1 | contig 17722 bp, 20 predicted proteins | sample AttsexASBM1_FD_111477 | JGI IMG/M metagenome (GOLD analysis project Ga0157363, IMG submission 111477) | Fungus gardens microbial communities from leaf cutter ant in Ribeirão Preto, State of São Paulo, Brazil - Atta sexdens ASBM1 | ecosystem: Host-associated > Fungi > Mycelium > Unclassified ... | reverse complement strand
CGTAGCTCTGATGGATCCGGGCCTGCAGATCCCTAACCGACGGCTATTTGAACGACGGCTGGAGAGTGAGTTTTTAAGTACGCGGCGTGGCGACAGTAACGGCTATCTGCTGCTGCTGGATCTGGACCATTTCAAGGCCGTCAATGACACCTGGGGGCATGAAGCCGGAGACTTTCTGCTGGCAGAAATTTCCGCTCTGCTGCGCAACTATGTCGGTATTCAGGATATACCCGCGCGTCTGGGAGGTGATGAGCTAAGCGTTATTGTTCACCATGCCAGTGATGAAACCGTGGTTGCTCTCGCCAGGCGACTGCGTGAAAAAATAGCGCAGGTTGCTTTGCCTGCCGCTCCTGATTTTCACTGCACGGTTAGCATCGGTATCGCTCCTGCGAGCAGCGCTGATTCTCTGCGCGACTGGCTGCGCCATGCGGATGAGGCCCTCTATCAGGTAAAGCGGGCAGGGCGTAACGACGTTCTGCTCTGGAGCTGAGTAACACAAGTCTGCGCCAGGCTAACGCAGCTGGCTGTCTTTACTGCCCCGGCGATTATAACCGCTACTGCTGGCTTCTTTCTTATCCAGTTCAGACTGACACTGGATACAGTAGCGTACGCCGGGCAGTGCCGCGCGACGTGCTTCGGGTATCGGTTCTCCACACTCATCACAGAAGCGTGCACTGTCACCCTGCTTAAGATGACTTCGCGCCCGGGCGATAGCATCATCAACCGTCGCATCAATCTGTTTCTGGACTGCGCCATCTTCCGACCAGCCACCTGCCATAAAGCCCCCTTATCGTTGCTGAATATTAACTATAGTCAGCGGTGATGCACGCGTCGCACTTTGCGTGCGGTTGCAGTCATCCCTCATTGCTGCCTCCTCAAACGAAATACCCGGCATTTGCGCAGGCAACGATAAGATGCATCATTAATGCAATTTTTCTTTATTAAATATAGAGTTAGGTCGTTTATTATTTAAAATGTGTTGTAGTATGGGTTTATATTTTTAATAAAAGTGTACAAAGGGTTGTGCGTTGTACAAATATATCCATTCATGTTGCTGGTTAATAAAAATGCCATTTGTAAGTCAGTCAGAAAATATAGAACGTTTTTTTGTTAATAAAGCGAAGCGGTAAAAAAGGGTATCGATCAAGTTTTAATCGAAAATTCTTCTCCGAATGAAAAAATAACTCTCCTGACAGGTCAATTCTTTCGCGTAAGCGAAGCGTAAACGATGTCAGGAGAGTGTCATTTTCAGAATTAAATGAAGTGCAGAGATATCGGGCTCTGTATAAGTTTACTTACGACGGCTGATCTTCCCTCCTTTTCTGCCCGCTTCAATAGCCCGTTCAGGATCGTTTCTGAAGTTGCCACCGCTGACCTGGCCGCCCTTGCGGCCTGCCTCGGCAGCACGTTCTTTGTTAGCAGCAAAGTTACCTGCACCACCGCGGCGTGGTTTGGTTTTTTCAGCTTCTTCCGGGTTATTGCTGGAATCCTGCATTTTTTCCTCTCTGTTCATGCTGACTTGTGGCAAAAATAAATGTAGCGCTGTTTTTACCATGTTCAAGACAGAATTTATCCTGACTTTTTAATTTACGACGGGTCGTTTGTTTAAGTAAGAATCGATCTTAAGCGATTCTGTTATCTTAATCTAACGCAGGTGAATAGTTAGCATTTTACTTTGATAAAGGAAAGCGTTCTTTGCGTCCTGAAAAGGTTTAATGAAAAGTTGTGACAATTAGCCGGGCACAGCATTACGTCATGCAATAAAAGGGTGCAGGTATTCATTTGCGCTTCGTTTATTTTTTTCGTGACAGAGTATTGAGGACCGGAACATAAGCCGGGACTAAAAATAGACAGAAAATGATAGATGATAACAGGCGTGTTTATCGGGGCAGGGGAGGCCAGGCTGCTGGCCGGGTCAGCAGCCGGCTGTTCAGAGATCGATTGTCAGGCTGACGGTATGGCTGCGGGAGCAGCAGAGTGCAATACACTGGGAGGGCGCCGCTTTTTCTTTGTCAGACTGAACCGTATCGCGATGGTCCGGCTGGCCTTCAGTAACAGGTGTCAGACAGGCTCCGCACATACCCATTTCACATGACAGCGCAACCTCCACACCCTGTTCAGTCAGCACTGCTGCAATGGAACGGTCCGGCGGAACCAGCCAGCTTCTGCCCGATCGCGCCAGGGTTATAGTGAACGCTGCGCCTTGCTCAGTTACCTGCTGCGGTGCAGCTGCTTTAAATGCCTCTGTATGAATCATCTCAGGAGGCCAGCCGCAGGTTTCAGCCTGAAGCTGCAGATGGGACATAAAAGGCAGCGGACCACAGAGATAGATATGTGCGCCGGGCTGATAGCGAGCGATACTCTCAGGCTGATGAGTGCGGGCGCTGACACCCTCACTGCTGTACCAGATGTGACAAACGCCGTGCGCAAAATTCTGGTTCAGGAGTGCTGCAAACGCCTCATCGCCCCGCTCTCTGAGATAATAGTGCAGTTCAAACGCCTGGCCTGCTGCCTCCAGCGCCTGTGCCATCACAGAAAGCGGAGTAATGCCGATGCCTGCGGCCAGCAGGATAACCTTCCTGGCAGCGACCAGCGGAAAAAGATTACGTGGCGGAGAAATAGCAAGCTGCATGCCCGGGCGCAGCGTTTCATGTATGTAGCGCGACCCACCGCGCGACTCAGCCTCAAGCGCCACACAAATTTCATAGCAGTCACGTCTGTTTTCCGCTCCGGTCAGTGAATATTGCCGGATCATTCCCGGCTGCAGATGCACATCAATGTGCGCACCTGCCTGCCATACGGGCAGCATTTGCCCGTCTGTCGTCATCAGCCTGACGCTCAGGTTACGGCGGCCCTGACGCCAGATGCCGTCTGTCACCACATTAATCAGTTCGTTCATTGCCGCCCCTCACACCAGAAAAAATTCACCAAATCCCATACGTTTTAGCCCGCGCCGGTAGGCCACTGAACTGCGATCGGCCGGAATATGCGCCTCCAGCGTAAGATCCAGCGGCAGACGTTCAGGGCGCTGGGTCTCCACCATCAGCCGATCCTCCTCAAAAACGCGCAGGTTAAAGGCGTGCACCTCTTCCGGAGGAATGTGCAGATCAAAGTTGCGTGCGATAGGCGCAAACATGCGCGTCTGGCGGGCTGAAACCGGAGAGGCCGCATTCATGATTGTCAGGCGGGCGTCGCCAGGGAAGAAAATGGTCAGCGTGGCCGTAAAGGGCAGATGCATCTCAAAACGTCGCAGCCACTCAAAGCCGTCGGGCGCCTGCTGCGGGCTGCCGGCAGCAAAATTACTGACGGTACTCCAGTAGTCCACGCTAAAGCCGTAGTCGGTTTCAACCGGGTTATATGCCGGCACCAGCTGGTTAGCCGCATCGGCAAAGGTGTCCGTATGCACCCAGGCAAAATGCGCGACGTCCAGAAAGCCCTCTACCTGGCGGCCGGCAAAGCCTGCGACATCAAATCCAGGGCAGTTGATTTGCTGAAACCCGCTGTCATCCCAGTGCGGCATCGTCGGCAGTTTTGCCGGCTGTTCACTGTCGGGCGCCAGACAAACCCAGATCAGTCCAAAACGTTCCGTCACGGCATAAGAGGTAAGATGCAGTTTGGCAGGCACCGCCTGGTCCGGACTCGATGGAATACGGTTACACCGGCCATTTTCCCCAAAACGCAGGCCGTGATAGGGACAGATAATGCCCTCATCATCATGGAAACCCAGCGTCAGCGGTACGCCACGATGTGGACAGATATCACGTGCGGCCACAACGTCCCCCTTAATCCGATACAGCACCAGCTGTTCATCCAGCAGAGTCGCCTTCACCGGCGCGCTGCTGATATCGCCGCTGCGCGCAACAGGATGCCAGTGGCGCGCAAGGCGCAGCCAGTCTTCGGGATCAAAAGTGCAGTGGGCGGGCGGTGTCGGACCGGACATAGTTATCTCCTGATAATCAGTTCACACAGCGTGATAAACATAATGTTTGTCAGGACATTGTTATTACGCTTCTGTGTTACGATCCATCGCTAAGATTACAGTCTGCTGTTGCAAAAAAGTGTACAGGTGCACGATGAGCCCATTCTCCCGCTTCGCTCTCTATTTTACCGAAGTCGCCCGCAGCGGCAGCCTGCGCAAAGCGGCAGAAAAGCTGCACGTGTCGGCCTCTGCGATCAACCGGCAAATTTTGCAGGCAGAGGCCGCCTTTAACACGCCGCTGTTTGAGCGTCTGCCTGAGGGTCTGCGTATGACCACTGCCGGAGAGTTGCTCTACAGCGATCTCACGCGCTGGCAGCGCGAATTTCGCGTTACGCGTCAGCGGTTCGATGAGATACAGGGGCTAAAACGCGGCAATGTCACTCTGGGAATGGTGCAGTCTCTGACCCGGGGCCGGATAGCTGAACGGATAGCGGCAATGGCGCAGACGCACCTCTGGCTGAATCTGACGCTTACCGTTGATAACAGCCAGCGCATCAGCCAGCTTATCCGGCAATCTGAAATCGATTTTGGTCTGATCCTCGACCCGGATGGGCAGAGCGGCCTTAATGTACTGGCTTTTGCCGAACTGGAAATGGGCGTGGTGATGAACAACCGGCATCCGCTCAGCACCCGTGACGCTGTCTCGCTCAGTGAACTGAGTCACGAGCGGCATATTCTGCCGGGCGACTCACTGGTTGTTCATGAGCGCGTCGCTGCGCTCTATCACCGGCAGGGATTCCAGCCTGAAAATGTAATCGGCTGTAATGATATACGGCTTATCCATACGCTGGTGGCGCAGAACAGCGGTATCTGTGTGCTGAGCCTGCTGGATGTCATGACTGAGGTTGAACAGGGTGAGTTAAGCTTCGTACCGCTCAGGCACAGCGTTATGCGCCCCCTGACGCTGGCCTTATGCACCGCACCGTCGCGACAGCTTTCGCGCGCGGCGCAGATGCTGATTCAGCAGATGACAGAGGTGATTGACGCGATGAGTGTCACTCAGCGCTAAACCGGAGAGTAGCTGCCGGTGCCATCCGGCCAGGGTGTAAGAAGATCAAAGCCGTTATCCGTAACCGCAACGGTATGCTCCCACTGCGCGGAGAGGGAACGATCTTTGGTCACTACCGTCCAGCCATCACTCAATACGCTGGTTGCCGCTTTGCCGGCGTTGATCATGGGCTCAATAGTAAAGATCATGCCGGGTTCCAGCGCCAGGCCTTTACCGGCCGTACCATAATGAAGCACCTGTGGTTCATCATGATAGATCCGTCCGGTGCCATGACCGCAATACTCGCGCACAACCGAGAACCCTGCGCCTTCAGCTACCCGCTGGATGGCTGCACCGATATCGCCCAGCGTGGCGCCGGGTTTAACCACGTGGATACCCGCTACCATGGCATCGTATGTGATATCCACCAGTCGTCTGGCACGAACTGAAGGCTGGCCCACAAAGTACATACGACTGGTATCGCCATACCAGCCCTCTTTGATGACCGCGACATCAATATTAATGATATCGCCCTCTTTCAGTCGTTTCGGGCCGGGGATACCGTGGCAGACTACATGATTAACTGACGTGCAGACCGTGCGGGTATAGCCGTGATAGCCGATATTTGCCGGCGTGATGTTTAAAACATCAACGATATAATCGTGACAGAGACGATCCAGTTCGTCGGTGCTGATACCCGGCTTCACATGAGGACCAATCATCGCCAGTACGGCAGCAGCGGCCTGGCCCGCGGCGCGCGCCTGTTCAATTTCAGCGGCATTATGGAGCGTAATATTCACGATGCTTTCTCCTGAGTCAGAAAGAGAGGATGGTTTAAGAGTGCGGCCAGGTCGCTGCCCCCGTCGCGCTCTATGCGCATGAGCAGCCGGACCAGCGCCTGATGATCTTTGTCAGGATAGAGTTCCGCCAGCATGCCCATTTTCATCCAGTGTTCCGCCTGTGCGTTGACTGAACGGCTCAATGCGCCGCTGGCGATACGCAGATTTTCGTGCATCAGATCGGAAATTTTCACAATGCCCATCGCTGTGCCTTATATGTTTTATATATGAAGCATATACTACCCGCAATAAAGAAAGAAACAAGGTGCCTGCAGCGAATACAACAAAGCCGCAGCCGTTAAGGCAGTGGTAAAACGCACATCAGGCCTGTTAATTGTTTACTCTTTATCCTGAAGCGAGCCTCTCAGACATGCAGTAAAAAATTTCAAGTATCGGTTTAAACTTTTATTATTCATGTGGTTAGAGAGAAGGTAAGGCTCTGGTCCGATGTTAGTGACGGATTGTTTCTGAATGGACATAAATTTTGTAGTATCTTTTTAGCGGTATGAAAAGCCCTTTCTCCAGATGTAAACTGACCCGGCGACCGCAAATATGAACAAAGCAGATGATAGTGAATGGGTAGACATAGTAATAGGCGAGGCGGTAATGGCTCTGTTCAGTGAGGAGTTACCCGTCTCTTATGATGCTTTGCTCAGCAAATTGCAGGAGATGCTGGCAGCAGAGAAGAGCGCCGCAAAAATCCGTTCACTGTTTTTTGCCATCCGGGAAATTCAGGGAGCAGAGCACCCGGCGATCAACGTGGCATCAAATGAACAGACTTTGCACTAAACGTTGAGGCGTACCGCTCCGTCATGACTTATTGCTTTCTGGCTGTCAGGGCGCGCGCCGCGCTCGCGTAGATCTCTTTCATCCCATCCAGCGCCTCTTTTTCCTGCTGGCGCAGACGCGTCAGAATGTTATCCGTACTCAAAGGCTGCCCTGATTTACGTAAAAACGAAACGGCGCGCCCGATGACGGCATGAATAGCACTGTTGTTATCCAAAACGCTGAGTTTCACGCTTTATCCCTCTGCCTGGTTTTCTGATATTCATGGCTGCCACTACATACTCTGCACAGATCAATTCCTGAGCAGAGTGCTTCTTATTTGCGCTCAGGGCAGTGCCCGATGCAGCTTCTCCCGCAGGGCTGCCACTCTTACGGTAAGATCGTGCAACTCTTCATAGGGGGTATCCATTACCGATATCATATCGGCGGGCACGCCGGCGGCTTTGCTTTTAAGCTGCAGCCCTTCATGCGTCAGAAAAATGCGTACCCGGCGTTCGTCTCCTCCCGCATCACGTTTGCGCAAAATAAAACCGGCCGCTTCAAGTCTCTTCAGCAGCTGGCTGAGCGTGCCGGAGTCCAGCCGCACACGTGCGCCAACCTCCGATACTGTCACCTCATCTTTTTCCCACAGCGCCAGTAAAACCAGATACTGGGGATAGGTAAGCCCAAGCGGTTTTAGTCTGGACTGATAAAGCTTGGTCATCGCCAGCGATGCAGAGTAGAGCGCAAAACAGAGAAACTGGTCGACGGTGACCGGTGCATCAGAAAGCGCACCATCATGCTCACCGCTTTGATCATTTATATCAGTACACATTCACAATCCATTTTAGTGAGCTGGCCGGCAGGGAAAACGCACGCTGCGTCCGGGCAGCCACAAGTATTGAATCAAATTAAATTGATGTCAATGTAACCTGGCACAAACGCTGTCGCCGTCGCGGGTCTGGCAAACTGGCCTATGCTTACAGCCGGAGGCCGATATGTGTGGACGATTCGCGCAGTACAGCAGCAGAGATGACTATTTTATGGCGCTGGGTATTGCGCCGGACGAAATCCAGTACGATCCGTTGCCCATCGGGCGCTACAACGTTGCGCCTGGTACCCGGGTATTACTGCTCAGCGAACGCGAAGAGGCGCTGCAGCTGGATCCGGTCTACTGGGGATATGGACCAGAGTGGTGGCATAAGCAGCCTTTGATTAATGCCCGCAGCGAAACCGCAGCCAGCGGCCGGATGTTTAAGCCTCTCTGGGAACAGGGCCGGGCGATAGTGCCGGCTGATGGCTGGTTTGAGTGGAAAAAAGAGAAGGGGAGAAAACAGCCGTTCTTTATTTATCACCAGCGTAAAACGCCGCTGTTTTTTGCTGCCATCGGTAAGGCGCCGTTTAATCACGTTCAGGGGCATGAAGGCTTTGTCATCGTGACCGCCGCCAGCAATAAAGGCATGGTCGATATCCACGATCGCCGCCCGCTGGTTCTGACCGCAGAAGGCGTTCATGAATGGCTGAGCAGCAGCATCTCTGCGCGTCGCGCGCAGGAGATTGCTCATGAAGCTGCTGAGCCGGAAGAGGCATTCTGCTGGCATGCGGTGACCACGCGGGTAGGCAGCGTACGTCAGCAGGATGCTGAGCTGATTGAAGAGATCGTGCCGGAAAAGTAGTGGCTGATACATTTTATCTATTGAAATGAAAACCGGTGTCCGGTTGCAGCCAGCGGTATGCCATTCAATAATCGAAGCATGACAACTTATCGCGTTAGAGTCGGGTATCATAACCCGTCAGCCCTGACTTTCAGGCAACTTGATGAACTGCTGGAGCCGCAGCGTTTCTGGCGTACTGCTACTCACACCAGTCGCTTCCGGTACTATATGGAGTATGAGTATGAATCTGACGTACGTGACCTGTGCGCAGTCTGCGCGCTGGCTTACTCTCAGGCCTGCCGCGTGCGGCGGTGTCCGCTGGTATTAGTTGAGGAAATGTCTGCCGCTGTGACGCAATAAGTTGTGCGTACCGATGTTCTCTGCGGCGCAACAGGCGCAGCGGCATTCAGAATTGGCTCAGTGAGCCAGGCCGTTTTTTCACCTACGCTTCTTTCTGTATTTATTCACAGAGGAAGCATAAATGACGAACGAACTCAGCAGGAAACCCGTTGCCGATCGTGCCGAGGCAGACGCATTTTTCCCCTCCGACTACTCGCGCGATCGGTTTACCTCTCCTCTATCCGATCTGGAGGGCGCAGACTATCCGGCGCCCGGCGACGGAAGCAAAAAAATTCTGGTCCTGTGTGCTGATGAACGCTATCTGCCGCTGGAGAACGATACGCTGTTTTCAACCGGCAATCATCCGGTGGAAACGCTGCTGCCGATGTATCACCTGCATCAGGCGGGCTTCGGTATCGACATTGCAACGCTCTCTGGTCAGATGGCAAAGTTTGAACACTGGGCCATGCCCGGAGAGGATGAAGCGGTAATACAATTCTATCAGCGCTACCAGTCAGCCTTTCGCTCTCCGCTCAGGCTGGCAGATGTGTTAGCGTCCCTCTCTCCTCATAGCGACTACGCGGCAGTGTTTATCCCGGGCGGGCATGGCGCGCTGATCGGCTTACCGGAGAGTAAAGAGGTGGCGACATTGCTTCGCTGGACGCTGGAAAACGACCGCTATCTGATCTCACTCTGTCACGGCCCGGCGGCGTTTCTTTCACTCGCCGGGTCCGACAATCCGCTGGCTGGCTATGAAATCTGTGCTTTCCCTGATGCCATTGATAAGCAGACGCCGGACATAGGCTATATGCCAGGCCATCTTACCTGGTACTTCGGTGAGAAGCTGCGCGCAATGGGTCTTCATATTATCAATGAAGATATCAAAGGTACGGTACATCGCGATCGCAATGTTATAACGGGCGACAGCCCTTATGCTGCAAATGCGTTAGGCAAACTTGCTGCAGAAACGTTGCTGAAAGCTTACGGTTAAGGCGTCTGATTTCCCAGGCCCTGACAGGCATCTTTGTCAGGGCTGATATTTCTTCCTGATTAAAATTTAAATCGTAAACGTATTTCTCTGTTTTATTTTTTATAAAAAATAAGCTGTTTATCGGCGAGGTTAGCTAAAACTTTAGCACTTTATTATAATATAAGCTTTTCCGATATATAACGAGCCAGGGTGTTTTTGACATACCTGCTTTAAATTTTATCTTGTTGTTATTAAATGATTTATGTTTATTTGGCTTTGGCAGTTACGCAAGAATATATCGTCAATACACTTCCTGTAAAATAACCCTGAGCAATCTATAATTTTTCACTTCATCAGTGCCTGCAATAACCGGCAGGCCCGGATGCAGAGTGGCTATCTCATGGATGAGCAGATTGCACCGTTTAATAACAATAATTTTTATTCAGAATTGCTCACTTAAGGCTCACCCAGGAATATTGCATGAAAAAGATACTTAACACGATTAATTTGCCAGCGAAGTTTATTTTGCTGGGACTGTTTGCTCTCGGGCTGTTTATATTTCCAACCTGTCTGTTTATTCAAAGCGGGAACCAGGCCATTGATGCAAAAAAGCTTGAGCTTACCGGCATACCGGTTGAAAAGAAGATGCTGTCACTGATTAACCTGGTCCAGCGCCATCGGGCAGAAAGCGCTATTGCTATTGCGAGTGACGATCCAGCCCGAGCGTCACGCGTGGCGCTGGCAGAGGAGGCCGATGCGCTCTACAGCGGTGTAGTGACTGTACTGGGCGATAACGCGGAGGCTGCGCAACCGCTGGCGCGTTTGAATAAAGCTGACGGCGAGTGGAAAAAACTGCAGGCAGAGTTGGGCAATAAGCAGCTTTCGCTGGAAGCGAGCCTCAGCCAGCACGCCAGTCTGATTCAGACATTGTTAATAGCCAATCAGGACATCCTGGATTTTTACGGCTTGTCACTGGACAGCGACTTAAATACTTATCAGCTTATTGTCAGCATTTTCAACCGGTTGCCGCTATTAACAGAAACCCTCGGGCAGATCAGAGCAAGCGGCACATCGCTGATTGCGTCTGGCATGGGCGCATCAGAGGCAACGCTCAGCCAGATGGACTTCCGGCTGCAAAACGGCAACGTAGCGCTGGAGCAGTTCAGCAACAATATGGATAAAGTTTTTACTATTGAACCGGCGCTAAAAGCGCTGTTTGCCAGCGGAGAGACCACCGCCGTGCAGCAGGCGCAGGATGCACTGGCGCTGGCCAATACTGTTTTTGTATCCAAAACCAAAACCGTCACGCCGGCAGAATATGTCCGGGTATTCACTGAGGCGATCAATCAATTTGCCACACTGGGAACACAGAGCGCCGATCGGCTTTCGGTTATGCTTAGCCAGCAGATTGATGCACGCCGTCATGCGCAATATAGCCTGCTGGGCGTACTGTTCGCGGTGGCGTTACTGGCTGTCTGGGTTGCCGTTATGATATCCCGCTCGATTACGCGCCCGGTGGAAGAAGCCGTTAATGCTGCCCGTCGCGTGGCAGAGGGCGACCTGACGTGTCCGGTTAACATTACCGGCAGCAATGAAATGGGGCAGCTGCTGCAATCATTGCAGTATATGCAGCAGCATCTTGCCGGGCTGGTCTCAGATATCAAGGAGAGCGCGCTGACGATCGCTTCATCCTCTGAAGAGATCGCAAACGGCAATGGAAATCTCTCAGCCCGGACTGAAGAGCAGGCCGCATCGCTGGCAGAGACCGCCGCCAGCATGGAGCAGATGGCATCCATTATCAGTCAGAATGCTGAAAATACCCATCACGCCACGACCATGGCAGAAGCGGCAACGCAGGCTTCATCGCTCAGCGGAGAGGCAATGTCGTCAGTGATGGACACCATGGGGCGTATCCGGGGCAGCTCGGCCAAAATTGAAGAGATCACCAGCGTTATCGACAGTATCGCTTTCCAGACAAACATTCTGGCCCTCAATGCGGCAGTAGAGGCAGCCAGAGCAGGGGAATCGGGTAAAGGCTTTGCCGTCGTCGCAGCAGAAGTGCGCTCGCTGGCGCAGCGTTCCGCTTCTGCTGCCAAAGAGATTAAAGAGCTGATTGCGCACTCGGTCAGCCACGCCGAAGAGGGAATGGTGATGGCCAGAAATGCCGGTGACAAAGTGAAACAGAGCGTAGATGCTATTGGACAGACGGCGCAGCTTATCCGCGATATATCTGCCTCCTCTCAGGAGCAGAGCAGCGGGATTTCGCAAATTAATATCGCAGTAAACCAGATGGATCAGGTGACACAGCAAAACGCAGCGCTGGTTGAAGAGTCTGCCTCTTCAGCAGGCGATCTCGCAGAACGCGCCTCGCGTCTGCGTCAGCTGGTGGCTGTTTTCCACACGGCGTAATCTTTGCGACGATGCGGGCGCGTCCCGCATCTGCTCGCGCAGTAAAAAAGCAGAGAATCGTTGCGAACCAACACGATTTGTCAAAAAACTTGTCTGCAGCGGATTACAATCCCACCCCGTTTCGCTTATTTACTGCGCTTCTGTATGATTCTGAAAAAAGGCGATTTTGTGCACTTTTGCTGGTTTTTACTGGAAACGTAGCTTTAATATTGACAGTAATTCAGCCAGATTATTTCAGACAGGATTATACGTAGCTGCCGCCGGCTGATAAAGTAGACAGGTACACTCACGTAAACTGGAGTATTTAATGCTAACCACAATCATTTACCGTAGCCACATCTCTGCGGATGTGCCCGTGAAAATTTTGCCGGGTATGGTTGAGAAGGCGAGTCTCCTGAATGAGTCACACCAGGTTACCGGTATTCTGCTCTTTAACGGTACACATTTCTTTCAGATCCTTGAGGGACCTGAAGAGGGTGTTATGACGATCTACAATCGCATCTGTGCTGACCGTCGTCATCACAATGTGGTTGAACTTATGCGTGACTACTCCCCTTATCGCCGTTTCGGTAATTCCGGGATGGAGCTGTTTGACCTGCGCGAACATGACCAGTCAACCGTACTTCAGGCGGTACTGGATCGCGGTACTTCACGCTTCCGGCTGACCTATGACGATCGGGGCCTGCAGTTCCTGCGCACGTTTGTTGAATCGCGGGAAAAAGAAAACTATTTCGAAGTGCTGCCTGCCGATCTGTGGGATTTTATTCCCGACATGACGGGATCGCTTCAGGAAGAGCACGGCATTCATTTCCGCCCGGTTGTGGATCCACTCGGCCGCGAGATCACCGCACTGGAGGCTATTTCCGATAGTCCGCAGAGCGCAGGTGAAGATGAAGATAAGTATATTGCTAATCTGAACGCCGTACGCATGGCGCTGATGAAGGCGGGCAAAGCCTGTCCGGATGGCATGACGCTCTATCTGACTATTCTGCCTATGACGCTGGTTGCGGTGCCTAACGCGGTTGACACTATCACGGACGCCATTAAAAACGCCGGACTGGTGCCGGAACAGATTATTCTGGGCGTCAGTGAAACGGAAGTTATCCCGGGCCTGAATGATTTTACCGAAGCGGTTAAGCAGCTAAAACAGGCAGGCATCAGCCTGTCGATTGATAACTTTGGTGACGGCTCTGCCGGGCTTTCACTGCTGACTCATGTGCAGCCCGATCGCGTGCGTATTGCTTCCGGAATTATTCGCGATGTTCATCGCAGTGGTCCAAAGCAGGCTGTCATTCAGGCTATTATCAAATGCTGTTCAGCGCTCGAAATCAACGTCATCGCTTCTGGTATTGAACAGCCGGAAGAGTGGATGTGGCTTGAGGCTGCAGGTGTTATCGACTTCCAGGGCTCGCTCTTTACCCCGCAGGGCACATCCGTGTCATGGCCGGAATATCGCGCGGCGATGTAACGCTTACTCTTTCACTATCAGTATCAGTCTGACCGACCGGCACATCAAAAGCCGGTCGGTTGTTTTTTGTCATACCCTTTCCGGCTCTGCTCTTTTTTCAACCAGAAAAGATCTTTTCTGACAGCACTGCTGCGATAAATATGTGAAATTTATAAGAAACGCTCAGGCTCGCTGCGGTTCAGGGTTACACACTAAAATTCTGTGGTAAACTTTGCGCCCCCGAACCTGCAGGCGGACACATCATGAAAAAAGAATTTGAAGAAAAGATGACGGAAATTTTGATCGGTGAGGCGGTTACTGACTTACTTGATGCTAATGCAGCCATTTCATGGACCGCTTTACTTGATCGTCTGCGCGCTGGTCTTGATAAAGAGACCGATGAGCATCGCATCCGTGCCGGATTGCGTGCTATCGACGAAGTCAGACGTGAAATGCAGGTTAGGGCGTCTGAAAAAGCGATCGGGACTGAATCTGATATACGGCCTGCACGCGGAAAAATGCATTAAAATTGATTTAAATCAAAGACTCTCTAAGGTCTGACGCTAAATTGTTTCCCGGGAACAATTTCTGTTAGACTGTATGCTTATCCACCTACGGACGGAGGTCATGTGAAAAATGACGCAGCCGCCGAAGATATCTACGCCGTTATTGGAACGGTTGTGGCGCGCCTTCTTAAGCCGGACCAGCATCTGACTCTGCATGAGATTACTACTGCACTGCATCACATGGGTGAGACAGCGACAGGGCAGGATGTTCGTGAGGCCTGCCGTAAAGCTGTCATTTTGCTTGCTCGTCAGATGCACTAACTAAAGCTCACGCAGTATTAACGATCAAACAACAGTCCAATCAGTGCCTGATAATGCTGCTCTTCTTCGGCGCTGGTTGCTGCTTCAAGACGACCCAGCAGTTTTGTGCATAACGCCTTACGGTTAAGGTTTTTGCCTGAGGTCAGAATTTCAACTACCAACTGTCCCAGCGTTTCCTGCTGGCTCAGAGTGGAAGCTTTGTTGAAATAGTTAGCGATGTCACTAGCGGATGATGGATGCTGTACCATATTCTGACGCATAGTTAGCCTCGTTGTAATAAGTAAGTTGTACTGACAGAGGTAAAGTTATACAACTAACTTTTACTTGTACAGCTTTTTCTGCCACTAATTTATCGCCTGCAATCTTTTCATTCTTATTTTTCTTTTATATCAAATAGTTAAATGAAATTTTTTTGAGTGAAAATTTTACCTCTTCTTTGTACAGCTTCTGCATTGAGACGTGTACAACGTGGTTGCGCTGATATTCTGCTAACTCTCTTCATCGTCACCTGAGGTAAAACGTATCGGTTTAGCCGATAACGCTGCCTGTTCATGACGTAGTGCCTGGGCCTGCCACTCTGTCTGAGTTTGGTGAATTCGCTCAGGCTGTACAAAATTTTTCAGCCAGCTTCTGGCATCGGCAATTTGTGCCAGACGCTCATCGTTCTCTTCTCTCTCTGCCATGCGACCCAGCTCTGCGATCAGGGCCTGAACGCTGATATCCCGATCGCCCAGTGCCAGATTGAGTGTCGCTTCGCCAATAATGACGTGACCTACTACCTTTTCATGAAATAACACTTCCGCTCTCCTCATCATAGTTTTGTAATGATTTTAAAGTGTAATGAGCAGCAATACTTCTACAATACGCTGTAAACGATCAGCTGAGTCCCGATGCAAAAAGTATTTGATGATTCTGAGATACAGGTTTGTAACGTACTGATAGCGCGCAGCATCATCTATTCATGCAGTGTAAACCGGCTAAAGGCAGAATAATCTTAAAAAATTTGAACGTTATTCATCGCTGTCTGTTTCAGCTCTGGCGCTTTTTCAGACGTTGCATGCCACTTTTTATAGCCCGCTGATTGCTGATGATTACAGCCTGGTCATGGGAGACAAACCTGAACCCGGTTAACAAAAGCCACGCTTTAGGACAATTGCCCGCTCTATACTCAGGCCTGGGTCTGCATTTATTCTGATAACTGCAACCCTGGCTGGCGTGCTCTGCTTTTACTCTATACGTGTGTTAAGCATGGCACGCGCTTACCTTATTAGCTTTATATCAGCAGAGTAAATTTTGCGCATGCAGGAGGGTGAGAGGTTAATGCTCCGGATTATCAGGAGTGAGGGGAAGGGTACTGATGATCACTCTGCGCAGCAGATGGCTGTCAGGCTGGCTGCCCCAGCAAAAGGTGATCCAGTGTTCACAAAATGCGTGCCAGTCAGAAACCGGCACCAGCGGTTTGTCGCGACGTGTCCCGTCCCACACATAGACATAGTGATCGCGATCGCGCAGTGCCCAGGCAATCATACTCTCCCACATCACCTTTGCCGCATTGGTCTGAGCGCTATCGGTAACAATAATTGAACGCGTATGCAGGAAATAACAAAAAAAGCGACGTGCCAGGCCATGCACCGCCTGTTCATGCTGCGGCTGACGCGTGCGCCAGACCATAATCTGAATGCAGGCGCGTAACGGCGAGGTAAAATCCTCTGTTTCTTCCAGCCTTACTGCATAGACCGTTTCAGGTTTCGGTTCCTGGGTAACCAGCCGGTATTGTTTATCCTCCGGACAGACATAGAGCGCATAGCCAAAGGGAATAATAAAGCCTGGCAGCGTAAATACGCGCGTCTTACCTGTAAGAAAAGCACAGGTATCGTCCCGGTTTGGCACTTCACGGCTCAGAATCTGATTAAAGTGCGTATCAGGTAAGGTGATGGGCATGTGGTTATCCGCTGTCGTACGTTCCAAAAGACCTCCCTGAAAACCGGAGTGGATTTGATCATCAGTTTGAATGAGTAATAAGCTGGTACAGCAGGAAAAAGTGTAGCCGGAGATAAGATTATAAGCGTCTGTTCAGATACGCCGTAGCAGGGCGGAGGTGTCGTCCATGACAGTTTCTCCGGCCGGTAAACGCTTGCGCGTAACCGATAAGGTTATCTTTATCGTCGTCTTCCAGCCGGAGCCGGATTACGTCCATAGGCGTCAGTTCTTTTCGTCGTTCAGGCTTGTCAGTGTCTGCAAATAGGGCACGTGCGGAACAACGTGCTCGGGTTTATCGAAACTTTTCAGCCAGCTTCTGGCCTCTGAGATCTCAATAAGGCGGGCATCGCTGCCACCCGCATTTGCCATTGATTCGAGCTCATTAATCAGTGAACGAACGCTGATCTTTTTTTCGCTCAGTGCAAGGCTGAGTGCCGCTTCGCCGATAATGACATGACCTATCTCGTCGTGTTGAATAGACAAACAAACCTCCTTTACGATTGCATGATAACCTCACCACTTACTGTAGGCGTAACGGCAGAATTTGCCGGATATATTTTGAAATTTCCCAAATCAGCTAGCAGAATTTTTTGATCGAACGCTTTTTAGCCAATGAAAATTCTGCGGGCTTTCGCCAGCGACCCTTCTGAAATTCTGCAAAAAAAAGCCCGCGCAGGGCGGGCTAACAAAATGTTGAAGAGGATTTCTCTCGCTGAAAACGCATCCTGTGTGTTGTTTGCCAGAATAGGCTGGCTCATACACTATAGATGACAAACCATTTTAAATTGGGTTTTAGCTGTAAACCCGACGAAAATCTGCGTTGCTCATCGGACCAGCATAAAATAGGGCGATAAGCTAATCAGGCAGGCTATAAGCAGTTTACAGAAATGGATAACCGGGCCAGAGGTAAGCAGATAACAACAACCCGTGAAATTGACAAAAAAATGCCTCCGCGAGGAGGCAAGGTAGGAGTTACTCAGCTCAGTGCTTAGTTGGATTTCTCACTGAACACTATTAAGAATAGAGAAATTTGTTAGTTTTTCCGACTCGCTTAGCAAAAAATTATACATACAAAACTTATAGTTAGCATGATTACTGATTAAATATATGAATAATATGGCTTTAGTTTGTGATGAAATCGTTTTCTAAGAATTTACTTATATTTTCATTAACCTGCTCATATCACCCTTTCTAATCTTATTCTTCAGGTAGCGACTTTTCTGTGGGTGGATTTTTAACCAGACTCAGTACCGCACACCTTTTGCTTTCATATCTGAAGTGCGCCACCGACTGCAAACCAATACAAATATGCGCCTTAAAAGAGGCGTGATTGTCACTTTTGACAAAAAGCACAGGGTGACGCGTGCTCCATTGAGAGTCATCCTAAAACTTACGTTTCGCTTGATGACTGGCGAGAGCTTGCCAGGCTTAGGAGTGTCATTTCCATCAGATAAGGAGAAATCATGTCACGGTTTGCAGATAAAGTTGTCGTTATTACTGGTGCAGGCTCAGGTATTGGCGCTG
>Ga0157363_1001963_pt1 | contig 17726 bp, 21 predicted proteins | sample AttsexASBM1_FD_111477 | JGI IMG/M metagenome (GOLD analysis project Ga0157363, IMG submission 111477) | Fungus gardens microbial communities from leaf cutter ant in Ribeirão Preto, State of São Paulo, Brazil - Atta sexdens ASBM1 | ecosystem: Host-associated > Fungi > Mycelium > Unclassified ... | reverse complement strand
GTTTTATATTATTGTATGTATGAACATATACATGAATGTATGTATGTATGTATGAATGTATGTATTTACGTATGCGCATACGTATGTACATATTGTATAAACGTATGTATATATATATACGTATATACCTGTCCGTAAGAAAAAAAAAAGAATAACAGATGTGTGCAGCGTATATTTTCAGCAATTCGACGAGCTGCAAATGGTGATCATGGCTACATTATAAGTATGAGTGATAACTATATCGCTTTTCTCGTGGTGGCACTTATGATATAAATTGTTTTCTATACAACTGCCAGTAGATAAATCCTGAGCAGACTCGTTGCAGCTTGATATTTTAAAGGAATTTTAATGATTAATTAAATAGGGATTGAAACGATTAATGAAATGAGTGCATCGCACTGTGCGTTTACTGAGCAGACGTTACTTGACGGCTACGGGCTAAGTTGGAAATTGTAATCAATGTTAGTTCACTGAGTTATGGAGATCATCCTGGGAGATCATCGCTGACACGAACTGCCGCTATCTTTCGAAGCGTGGAAGCTTTACGAGCAACGATGGAATATTTACAAGATTCTTCGAAACGAATACAAAGACAGTTTTATTTGAGCGTTGGATCGCTAACCATCAAAGTTTGCACGCTGAACGATGCTACGCTCGTACGTCTCGATTCTTCGTCCGTATGCATGACTGAAACGATATTACGCTATATGTTTGAGTTTTACGGGTGTATCGATGTAACGTTCGAATTAGCTCGTCGATATGATCGATGTCAAGTATACGCGATTCTCTAACATTGCGTTCAAAGACGTTGTATGCGATAGCGACATCATCAATGGACATCAGCTCGTCGAATACTAACTATTAAATTTAGTATAAAGATTATGCATTTCGCAGATTTCTTTCATGTCCAGATCCATTCTTGGAATGCCAACGTTTCGTAAACCTTGCAGTCCATTTCATCAGAGCGAGGAGCAGCTTGATACTGAACTGTTTCTTCAGGTAGTTCTTTTTTTATATATTACGCTACTTGTTGGAGTAGTGGAGGAAAAGAAGAGAAGAGAATTGTGGGGGAGGAAGGAGAGGTGGGGAAAATCGGTCAGTCCTCAATAACCGGAAGAATAATTTTCCATATTTTATTTATGTTGTAGCCATTATCTTTATTTAGATTGTTAGGATGTTTTTGTATCTCTGTGGCTTCTTTATATTTTCTTGGAAAGTATGATGTAATGTTGGCTATTGTGATTGTTTTGTCAAACAGTATTTGATGTCCTATTTCGATGTTGTGCTCTAATAATGCTGATTGCGTGTTTTAACCTGACATCACGTTAGTATTCTTTTATCTATAAGTTGATCATTCTCTCAGTTTTTCCAATGTATACTTGCCATCAGGAACAAGATATTTTGTACACTCCTGCGAAGCTGAGATCTTTGATCTATAGGATTTCTTAAGGTTTGTCCAATCTTTTTGGGTAGTTTAAAGATAGTTCGGATATTGTATTTGTTTAATATTCGCCAATTCGATCTTGTTCCTTTGACATGAGAGAATGGATTCTTTCGTCTGATTGTTTGTCAGAAACCATTGTCTTGTTTGCATGTTTATTGATTATGTCTTTTTTGTCGTGTCCATTTTTCTGTAAAACTATTTTTAAATGATTGAGTTCTGTTTGTAGATGTTCTTTGTCAGAGATGTTGAAAGCTTTATGTACAAGTGAATTGATTGCAGATTGTTTTGCTGGATGGTGGTGATTCGGCATGTAAGTATCTATTTGTATGTGTTGGTTTCCTGTACATTTGATGGCCTAAGGTACCAGCTTTCTTGGAAACAAGAACATTTAGGAAGGAGAGTTTTCCGTTTTCCTTTATGTCTCTAATAAAATGGATGTTGATTGTTGAGGAAAATAAGGAATTCGGCTCTGCCGTGTCTCCATATCACGAATGTATCGTCTATATAACGCAATCAAACTTCTGGTCTTTTGGTTGTTTTTCTGAACATCAACAGACAGAATTCAATCATTACGTCAAAGGAATAACAGATCGGATATTAAATAAACACAATATCCGAACTATCTTTAAATCACTCAAAATATATAGGACAAATCATAAGAAATCCTAAAGATCAAAGACCTCCACTCAGTTCCGCAGGAGTGTACAAAATATCTTGTTTCTGCGGGCAAGTATATTGGAGAAACTGAGAGAATAGTCAAACTACGGATAAAAGAATACCAACCACGTGATATCAGGTTAAAATACGTTATGCAATCAGCAGATGCGTCACGCAATTATCAGAACACAACATCAAATACTGTATGACAAAACGATCACAATAGACAACATTACATCATACTTTCCAAGAAAACATAAAGAAGCCACAGAGATACAAAAACATCCTAACAATCTAAATAAAGATAATGACTACAACATAAATAAAATATGGAAAATTATTCTTCCGGTTATTGAGGACTGACCAATTTTGCCCCTCTCCCCCTTCCCTCACCCACAATTCTCTTCTTTTCCTCCACTCTAACAAATAGCATAATATATATAAAAAAGAAATGACCCGAAACAGCTTAGCATCAAGCTACTCCTCATCCTGATGAAGTAGACTGCAAAGTACATAAGACGTTGGCATTCCAAGAATGGACACGGAAGAGAAACCCGCGGAACGCATAATTTTTATAAGAAAGTATCCGTGGAAGAATATTATCAACTTCAGTATTTAATACGTATGAAAAAAATAATGTAATAAAATGTGAATAAAAAATTTTTCGTTCACTATCTGTATTTTCTTTACTTCCCATTCGACTTATCCTATGCTATCCACTGTAAGAAAAAAGAAAAAAAAAAACAAATATGAAAATTAACTCGCGCAATTCGGTTAAAATTAATGTTTTTTTTATATCATTATGCCCACTACTTGGCAATGTCGCAATTGTATCAAAATTACATTAATGATTGATGATTACTATTCGTATATGTGGTGACATGTCAAATAGTTTTACGTACGAAAAGAGAAAGGGAGAAAACAACAATGCAGAGAGAAAAATAGTAAGTATATGAGACAGCGTCCACGGTTATGACGGCGACCTGCAACGCATTTTGGGGTGAGTGCAGCGTGGTGGCGGCGGTGGCGGCGGCGGTGGCGGCGATCCGACGCATTTTGTGCAGCGGCTGCAGTCTCTCAATGATACGTGATGTCATAACATGGCATCATTGATATTCTTATCGTATTGTTTACATATACACTGATATCGCCGAAACCTTCCTTACGAGTATCCTTTGCACTTACTAGTATGCGCCCCGTGTTCCTCTCAGAGGACCTGGCTTTCGAATCTTCCCAGTTATACTATTGGGAGTACAAATTAGTTCGATCCGTTTCCCTAAAGATTGCTCCAGCTGTTGTGAATGGTTCATAGTGATAGCTGATTTTGGCGGTTTCAGAGATATTAAACATCTGTTAATAATATTCAGTTTAAATCGTTTTGAGTTTCATACAAAAACCTTGATTTTTAATATGTTTGAAATGTCAAATTTTGTGTTAACCGAGCATTTGCGGGAGATTTTGATTTTCTGCTTTAATTGGAAGAAAAGTGCGACTGAATCCCATCAAATGCTTGTCGAAGTTTATGGTGATACTGCTCCAACTGATAAATCATGTAGATGGAAACTATCAAATGGTTTCGACATTTCAAGGATGGAGATTTCAGCATTGAAGACAAGCCTCGCTCTGGACAGCCAAAAAAATTCGAAGACAAAGAATTAGAGGCATGACTCGAAGATCAGAATCAAACGCAAGAGGAGCTTGCAGAATCATTGGGGCTGACTCAACAAGCAGTTTTTGTACGATTGAGAACCATGGAAATGATTCAAAAACAAGGAAATTGGGCCTTGAACTGAAATCGAGAGACGTTAAAAGGCAATTTTTCTCTTGCGAACAGCTGATTCAAAGACAACAGAGAAAAGGTTTTTTGCATCGGATTGTGACTGGAGATGAGAAGTGGATATTCTTGGGAACGACCCCAAGAAGAAAAAGTACTACGCTAAGCCCGGTCAATCATTGCCATCGATCTCAACATCAACACCATGGCCGAACATTCATGATTCGAAGATTATGCTCTGTATCTGGTGGGACCAAAAGGATCTTGTTTACTATGAACTGTTGAAACCTGGCGATTTCATTACGGGCGATCGGTATCGGCTACAATTGATTCGTTTGAGCCGAGCATTGCGAGAAAAACGGCCGGAATAGCAAAGACATGATAAAGTTATTCTTCTTCATGGCAACGCTCAGCCTCATGTCGCTAAAGTCGTAAAAAAATATTTGGAAACATGTTTTACCGCATCCGCCGTATTCTCCGGATATTGCTCCTTCTGATTATTGGTTATTCCGAAGGATGCAGCAAGTCACCGGTTCACTTCTTTCTCAGAAATCGAAAATTGACTCCAAAATTGGATCGCTTCCAAAGACGAGTCATTTTTTCGAGATGGAATTCGAAAATTGCCTGAGAGATGGGAAGAAGTAGTAGGCAGCGATGGACAATACTTTAATTGATCTGTTCATTCATTTTGTTTTGAAATAAATGCACAAAAAACGGATCGAACTAATTTGTACTCTCAATACTATCATTTTTTAAACTTTTGTTGTTAATAACTTTTTAACGAATAACAAGCGATAACTAAAACCTGTTGAATGTTAGCGTGACCTTGATAACATATGTCAAGTTTAGATCATCGGAAAGGTTTCTTCGGAAAGTGAACATTTACCTTCATGAATTCATCATTAGTTTTTTTTCTGTTTATTTGGTATTATACCTTGAACAGATCTAATAATCTAATGTCTTTTTGTCATTAAATAAATGTTGAGTACTACGTATAAGTTCCAGAATTTTTTATTTCATGGGAAAATGGAGAAGAGGGTATAGAAAGATGCACACTTTTTTTGAGATATCGCTCTTAGGCAAGTGTTATAATGCACTTGAGTAAATCCTAGATAAGGATCAACAGTGCTGATACTGCATACCTTGTTCCTTCTCGCGGAGACTTGTCGTCGAGGAGCTTTGCAAATTCTCTAATCAGGATATCGCAACGGATGTGACGGAGCAGTTCCGTGTGAGGGAAAAATCATTACTTCCTCAAGTAATCTCTAGGTACCGATAATTAAAGTCCTCTAGAATGTAAGTAGGAGACTAATCACAACTGCACTAGAAAAACCAGAACAAGGGCTGAGTTCTCAGTTGTAATAGACATTGACAATCTCCAAGCAAAACTGACTCTACTCCGACGGAAGAACGGGCTCATTTAGCTCGGAGTTGAAGCATGCAAGAAAGAAAATAGGGGACAACGGCATTGAAATTATCATCCATCAGCAATCCCCGTCATCTGCGATAATTTGGGAGATATTTATTGATAATTTGCGCCTCCGTTTTCCTTTAGGAATGTTAAATTCCTAATGGCAGAAGAAGAATTTGCGATTTCAGATCTCTCTTTCGAAAGCTTATAGGGAGGCGAGTGTTTACCCGCCACCAGACAGAGAGAGAAATGAAGCGAGATCTATCTTCGAGAAGCTTTCAATAATTCCTTTCCCTCATATCTTTGTGAAGATGAAGTATGTGTAGTGTGATTTTAACAATTCTTTTTCAAAAAACATTTTAATAATTCTTTTTCCTTCTTTTTCAAAAAACAACGAGAGAAGAAAAAGAAAGTGGGACGGAAGTTTGAAGTAAGGCGTATTTCTGATCACATCCACTTTGAGTTACTTTCCAAAAAAAATTATTGAACCTCCTTGCACGATGAGGAATGCTGCGACCATTCCCTATAGTAGTAATCATTTCATTTAAATCAGGGGAACCTATTCTATGGCTTCTTTGAGACCCAACTTCTTCTGTCTTATAATCTCAACTCATGTTTTCCTTCTTTCAGTGAGGCCTCAAGAGGCCTTTTCTTTCTTCTATCGTCCTACTGAAAGAAGGGAAACATGGGTTGAGGTTATAGATAGAAAAAAGAAAACGATAACTCACAAGGAGGCGGTGATAATTAGAACTAAACGCTCTCGCGATTGCACGCAAAGAGTAATCGGATCATTAAGGTCGATATTTCCTGGAGCATAAGAAGAAGAAAAAAAAGAATAGGAGGAGTCTCTTCCAAAAAGTGCACAGTGACGGTTATTCCTGATTAAACAACGGCTGTTATGAAGCCTATATCGTTAGAGAAAAGATTTCCTTGAAATGACTTGGGATCTCTAAGTGCTAATTTTGGATCGCTGGGCCTGACGGTGCGGCAAAAACGGATGCTCTCGTTGCAAGAAAGGCGATTAAAGGCGATAAGGAAAACTATATAGTACTATAAGGCAAAGTAGACCCCGGGCAAAACAAACACTCATTACTCTATGTTAGTATACTATATGTTGGTAAAAATTGAAACAAACATAACCTCACCTGTTTATTGTCTGTCGCAAGCAATTGAGTTATTAGGGGAACGCATTTCGATAGATAAAGAATATAAAATTCGAAATCGACGATAAACTTTCGTTATTTCGAGGTGAGTTTTTCTCCATAAAATCACACTTTCATAGGATTGTAATTATTATATTGTGCCCTTTAAATGCATATGTGTTTGTTTGTCTTGATCTATCACGAATTTCGTAAAATAATTACTACTAGTTTTGATTTTATTTTGATTCTTTTTAAAAAATCCTTGCCGGACAAAATGAAGCCAATTTACTGGTCACTTATTCATTTTGTCCATCACTTATCTCGGTGGTCGCAAAGATTTGCACATTCGGGCTAATTCCGGCGAGCGATCCCCACCACCGCTCGAATCACCGAGCGCTCACGTAACGCCCTGGATTAGGAGCGTCCCTAAAAATTTCTATTGTTAATTTATTCATAATTTATTCCTTAATGATATACTTATACAATACCTTAACGTAGTTTTCTAATATATTTCTTATCTAATACATGCAAAGAAATTTTTATGTTAAGAAAATTAGAAATAAATTATTTAAAAAAACGTTTCAATAATAATTTAGCGGAAGGTGCGCTCCCAATGTATTTCTGATATATGGATGCTTCTGAGCCAGAGTGTCATGAGCGTTCATCATGTGAAATTTGTACAATTTCGGGCTGATTTTGGCGATCCCCTCCCCCACCCTGCCAAAATCAGGCCGAAATTGTGTAAATCTTTGCAAGCACTGACTTTACCTATTATATTTGTTCTATTATTTTTGCCTATTATATTTTTCCTTTATTATTAGATGGTGATTAGATGGTCAGTAATTAGAAAAGAAAAACTAATCAAGGTAGAAAAATCTATGCAGTTTACCATGCGAATCTAAAAATTCTGTGAAGAAAACAGTTAGAAAACCTATAGTGAACTTAAAAGTATAAGTATTAATTTTTTAATTATTTCATTAACTTATTAATGATGCATAAATATATGTGCCTATTGATGTTTACTTTGTCCTGTCTCTCTATCGCTTTATCTGAGTCGGGTCGGAGCAAAGTAAAGAATCGTTTTTCCTATAACCATATCTTTATTAATATTTTTAAACTACCAAATGTTTAAAAGTTCTGTTTATTATATTTTAAACTTTAATAAAGTACATTTAAAATTAGCACATTGTTTTTTGTATTTATCAACCAGTAGTTTTTTTAAAATTCTTTAATCTTTAGGGTATCCATTTTGCCCGGGTTTCTCCTACCTAGTTTACAATAAAAAATTACTTCCAGACTACTGCTCTTACAGATTTTTAGACACTGTAAACGAAACCGCAAGCAAAAAAATTGTAGAAAGTTAAATTTCTAATTGAGATTTAATATATATAAAAAAAATAACCCTTTTTTAGGCTTTCACGGGGATTATTATCAAAGATACAGAAAGACTTATCGCAGTGTCTTTATTCATTGTTAATGCCAACATTTCATGAACCTTGCCATTCATTTCATCAGCAAGAAGCGCACTGATATTGAGCTGCTCCTCTGAAGAACTCTATTTATATAGACATTGTTGAGAAAGACGAAGGTATGTTAAGATAGGAGAGAGGGGGGACTTCCTCCTCATTGTGGTATGCCATCTTGGTGAAAGGACTTCCTTCATTTCTTTTCCTCACTGGGCTGGAGCCGCTGCCAGTGCTTGCTGGCGGGGCATCCGGCTCAGGAATGGTGAAACGGAGAATGCACACCGTACGTAGCCCTAGTTAGATAGAAGCGCTGTGTACAACCTCCGAAAAGAAAATCGTAGACCAAAAGGGAAACTGAACTCGGAAAGAAAATTATACACTCGACTTGGAGCGACTTATAAAACAGTTCTATCCACGACAAAAATATGGAGAACAAAGAATTTCTATCGCAAGGAGATCGGATGGCTCGTGCAGCCTGTGGGGATATTGCCCTTTTACCGATCAGATTATTGGCGAAGGACTACTCACGTTATGCACCGCAGATGACAACGACATCTGCAAAAACTCAGCTCACAGTGGTGGAAGTTAATCTCTCCTGGGAGCTCAGTATTTTCATGCGGCTCTGGAATCGGGTGATCGGATCCGATTATCCGATATCTGTCTACATCCAGGGAAGAAGTATATAGAGGGTTCGAGCGAAAATCCATTTCCCTTCTGTAATGATCTTAATCAGCCCCAATGATTTTAACCGAGACAGTGGAAGGCGTATCTTCCAAAACTGTCGGACATTCCAGTACGTTTGGGTTGGGTCTTTTCGAGCCATGGATCATCAAAAGAAGATTGGCTCGTTGTTCTTACTGGAGACTTCTTGGAGATCGTCGAAGCGGACAGAGAGAACGACAGAGACACGATTCGGTGGGCCGAAGATTCCTTCGAGGCTAAGCAGGATTCGAGTCAGAGCACAAACCTTGCAGGTAAAGGGAAGAACAGCGAAGTTTCCTATTCCCGGAGAAGCAGTTCTCTGCGTTGAGTAAGAAACAAAAGCGGAAAGTGTTGATCTACGAGCCCAAAGAAAAAAAAGAAGAGGAGGTTAATCTAATAAATGAATATCGTATGTCCTCCTCCTTAGTAAAAGGTCGGTGGCAAGGAGCAAGGTGGTGGATCTTTCTCTTGGAGCAAGAAAAACTGAAAACCTCCCTCGTTGATCTTGCGAGAGTTGCCGTAAGCTCACCGGCTTAAAGAGGATAATCCGGATCGAGATTAATCCGAAAAGCATCTTCAGGTGTTATATCTGGGAGGTCATAGAGAATCGGAACAAGGGGAGTAGAGGAGAGTTCGCGTCTCGGCCCTCTTTCCCTGAGATGAAGAGGATATGGAAGATCTTGATCTCTCATATCCAAGAAGGAAGTTCCCTCTTCCTTCTTGGACATTCCCCTCGGGAAATCACAGCCCTGAGTTGGACTGATTCGGCGAGGGAACAGAAATTGCCTCTGGAAGCAGTTAGACTCACGATAAAGAGAGGATCTACCGTCCTGGATCCATCCAAGATAATTAGGATGACCTTTAAAGCAAAGAGGGGAGGGCCTTTATCACTAGCCTCCCTACATCATTCAATTACATCAGGAAGGAACTTAGATAGATACTGCCGGAAGCCTTGGCGGGCCTCGGTCTGATGTCCTCCGGATCCCATCCCCAAAAGAGACTGCTGGAGAAAAGGTAGGGAAATGCAAGAAAGAAAAAAACTCCCTCCTGAGTCTCAATCCAAAAAATACGGGAAACCGATGAAAGCGGTCGGTAAAGGATTAATCTCTAAAACCATGAAATCATCGGCATCTGAATCGGAAGGAGGAATGCAGACGCGACAGAAGAACTTTGAAGAACCTTTGGCTTGAACTGGACTCCCCTCCCCAAGCGGAAAAAAGTTGTTGAGAAGAAAACCCAACAAGGCATGAAGAAATCGAAGAGGTGACAGCCGCTAACGATAACAAACAGAACGGCTCTTCTAGGATCAAATCTGGGGCGATCCTCCTCCAATTTACTCTTGCAATTTTATGTACGATACCTACTCGAGTGCTCGCATGGCCGTGGGATTGGAAACGTCCAATCAGCGCGTCCCAGCTTATGCCGTAACTACTAGTACGCTTGCAGAATGTAAGTCCTGTCAAGCAACTCACTGATCGAAGCGAGCGACTATCCACGCTCTATCAGCTAAGCAGTCGCAGCTATCTTCCTATCATACAGATAACCATTCATGTTTCCATGTCTCGTAGGAGGTATCCCTTAAACAGACTTTGATCAATTCATACACAATTCTTGACACAGCTAACATTCTTTATTCACGCGTAACCACTTTTATTATTTCCATTCCACGCACTCTGCCATTCATCTATCAAAGTTTCATCAATCATTTTTTATACTCCGTCAAGCTTTTCTCATTCATCGTTTCCTCAGTTATCCCTTCCACATATGTCACTCTCTCAGTCTTCCTGATCTGAAACATATTCACACGCCTTTTTATCTCGTATATCCAAGGTAATTCTCCCATCAGCACTTCCATAGCTACAGTAGACATGGTTCTACATTCATATATGCATATAATCTAACTCTTTCACACTGTTCGATCATCCTTCTTGCATATGTATATTGCAAGACTCGTGCAAGACACGCGACCGCACCATACATCTCACGCTGTCAACAATCCTTTATACAGAGAAGGGCATTTAAAACAGGTCACCTGAATAATTCGCTTGTTTTCAACAATAGAAGAAAAAGTGTCAAACAAAAATTGCTTGGTTTCGACGGGCACATAATATGATGTCAATAATTGTTTTGTAGGTGAAGGCGTAAAGGTTAGGTAAAGGTCAAATCTGTTTTTTTAAATGGAATGATATGTTTTTTTATTTACATTCTAATAGAGCATTTTAATGAATACGATGATCTATAATTGAAGGTCATTCAAGGTTACACAAGGTCAATAATGAAAATAATTGAAAATAATTAAAAATAAATTCCAAGGCACTCTTCAAATAATTTTGTGTCTTCTCTTCTTGTTGGTATACGCTAATCGTTCAAGTTCATCACGATATGTAAATAAACATTGAAGGTTTTATTTAAACATAACAAGATTTGCTGTAATTGAAAATAAATTGTTTAAAGGTACTTTTCGAATATTTCACTAATTTATTAATTTGCATACTTACCGTTACAACAAGTATTCAAAATGATGATGAACATCGATGCATTTTCTGAAATGTGTCCATATACATAACATTGCGTGACGAATTTCATTCGGATTTCAATCATAACGCATGTTCTTCTTATATGCTCCTTTTTGTTATCGGCATTCTGTATACTTGTTATTTTAACTTTCTCCACAAATAAAAATCCATAGGTATTAAATCTATGAGAATGTGTGCCCCACTGTTATTTTCTGACCGATCAATCCAACGATCCAAATTTTCTGTTTAGCAATAATCCGTTCGGTAATAATCCGTGCAGAATGAGCAGAATATCCATCTTGTTGGACCACATTGATTGTACGTTCAATGAAAGATCTTCTAATAATAGTTGCAATATTTCTATTAAAATCTGTGCATACTTGCGACTATTTAATGTTCCATCGATAAAATAACTAATTATATCATCATTAAGAATTCCGGTCCAGATGTTTATAGATCAAAGTCTCTGCCTATCCACTTCATTGTTTGTAAATGTAGTTTCAGAAATAAGATTTTAGTGATAAACATATCTTCTTATAGTGCCCATTCATAGAATTATACACGATTTTGAAAATCATTGCCACGTAACTCTTGATGAAGTGAGATATGGAAGGGATGAAATTTGTTGGAATGGATTATTCACAGAACACTTCGTCTATTTACAATACCACTTTCACATTTAAGCTGTCTTGTACTGATATGTAGATTTTTAATACTGAAATGTTCGAATTTCTGTCGTCAGTTGCTTTCTTGATTCGTTTGCGTTTTTTATTATCCACATTCCAACCATTTCCTGCTTCTTGAAAAGTTTGTACTATATTTGAAAAAACAGAGAATGAGGTATGGACACGATCAGGAAATTTTTCAGCACACAAACATACTGCTTCTTTCATAATTTGATGACATTCACCATAGATGAAAATTATATTGACTTTTTCCGCTTTCGTATAACGCATTTCGCAAGACTTTGATCGATAAATGAATTCAAACACGCACTTTGATCGATAAATGAATTCAAACTGATCGGTAAATATGGATAATGCTATGTGCGATTCAATTTAAACAGTATGTCAAATATTTACACACACTTGAACGATTAGCGGTATACCAGCAAGAAGAGAAGACACAAAATTATTTGAAGAGGACCTTGAAACAATTTATTTTCAATTAAATTCAATTATTTTCCATTATTGACTTTGCGTAATCTTGAATGATCTTCAATTATAGATTATTGTATTCGTCTTAAAATGCTCTAACCGAATGTAAATAAAAAAATATATCATTCCATTTAAAAAATAGATTTGACCTTTGCCTATCCTTTACAAAACAATTATTGACCTCCACTTACAAAACAATTATTGACATCACATTATGTGCCCCTCAAAACCAAACAATTTTTGTTTGACACTTTTTCTTCTGTTATTAAAAACAAGCGAGTTATTCAGGCCTGTTTTAAATGACCTATTTTAAATGATCCTCTCTGTATATCATTCTTACCGTTTTCTCTTTCAGACCCATTCTCTTTTCATAACTCTCCTTATGAATGCACTCAGTGCATTCACTACTCTTCCATGTAATCTTTTCACATGCACACCAAAACTCACTCCTAAAATTTAGATATCGTATCTCAAACGTTAACGTCTTTTATCTACTCTGATAACTGGACATCTCTCTTTGCTCTTTGCAAACTTCCCTTTCATACCTATTGTCTTCCTTTCCGATACTTTCATTCCTACTCTTTCTGCTCATACAGTATCCATCCTCATCCATTCCGTCCTTTTCAGCTTTATTTCCTTTTTGCTCGATTTTTCGATTAGCATGAGCACATCGTCCGCAAATGCAATCCACATCACACCCATTTTCTTCCAGCTCAAATCGTTTATCATAAAGTTCCACACTGTGGGTCCACAGATTGAACCTTGCGGACACCCTTTCTTAACATCCTTCCATACAATATCATTTTCACTCGTCACACCTTTCTGTCTTTAAAATAATTTGCCCACATCATTATTTCATCACATTCAACTTCGCGTATTCTGTTTAGCACAGCTGTCTATTCCACATTATCAAACGCGTTTTGAAAATCCACAAATACACCTATTACATACTTTTTCCTTGACTCATTCGTACTTCTCTTTAGGTGTATCCACGCATCATCCACACTCTTACTCTTAAAATCATACTGCTTCTCATTTACTCGTATATTCTCGCTCTCATATGTATTTGCAGCCTTTCAATCATCCGTTTCAGAAACATTTCCCAAAACGGACAACGAGCATATCGGACGAGAGTATTTGAGATCCGTCTTTATCTTTTCCGGGGAATTTATCAAAATCACTACTTTATCCTTCTTCCATTCATTCGTAAACATTCATACAACATTTGCACAGGGCTAGCCAACCAGACTCTCTTGATCATTTCCGCAAATAATTCATTCCATCCATTCCAGGTACTTTTCTACTACACATACTCCGCATCGCACGTTCAATTTCACACCACTCAAATTCCTTATCATCATATCTAAACTCATTCTCACTTTGCATCACACTATCCGGAAAAAACTCATTCAGCAAAACATTCATAGTCTCTTCCCATCCATCATTCTTCTATCTACATTCATCGCATTCATCATATCCGTCTTTCTCTTCCCTCTGTACACCTTGTACACGAATCTCTATTCCCTTTCTAACAAATTCCCTCCAGTCATTTTCCTTCTGTTGCATAATCTTTTTCTTGAATTCTTTCACACAATCACTATATCTTAAATACAGACTTCTTTCTTCTTCGTTTCTTAATCTTTTTGTCCTCTGATATATTTTTCTTTTCTTTCTCACCTCCTTTCATTTCCTTATCCGTCCTCTCAAGGGGATGACAAGGAAGGCGCTGAGGAGGGGGAAGGTTGAGGACGAAGCGTTCGACGGCAATCTCCCAAATACGTCGAGATCGCAACCAAGGCCACGAGTAAGATAACTCTCAAGGATCTTGGTACCGACGGTCTCAATGCTAGGAGGGCCTCATTTATGAGATTTTCAGTGAGGGAGAAGCAGCGAAAGCTAATGCCCTGGTCACCATAAACTTAGCCGCGCCTTAAGCGACGAGAATATCTCGGCCTTGCAAAAAGATTGAAATCCTAATCATCGGCTTCGACGATTCCACTTCGATGAAAAAGATCCGAGAGCGAAGGCTGGAGGATGCGCCGCGACCGATGTCAAAATCGCTCAAGAGCAGCCCTAACGGGATGCTCATCGTATGGGCACAGGTTGCTCTCGCGGTGGCTAATAAGGTGCCCGGAAGAAGAAGTTCTTAATTGGAGAAATGCTCGCACGTGTGTGCTTGTTACAGCAGTGAGCATTATAGTGCTATCGCTGCTTGGAGAAGAGACACATGCGGATACAATGCAGGTCCTACTAACTGAGATGATGCCACCGATACGGGGAGAAAGGGCATTCCATCAAGATATGCTCCAAACTGCCGGAATGTCCGACATGTAAAGAAGTCGAAAGGAGGATGGATTAACTACCATACAGATGGAAAAGCCTGTTGTGCCTCAAAAGAAAGCAAACTGGTAACTGGCGAATCGACGCCCCCCCGTATTAACGAAAAAAAAGTAAGCCAAAGAGGAGGTGCCCATAGACACTAGAGTTTGGGGGGAGGTTGGAAGCATATCGCTGGTAATTCCTGGCCTCCTCTTCCCATCCACAGACTGCCAGTTAGCAGCGGTGGAGTTTTTTAACGGGTATGCGTTATTCCTAGATTCCTCCTGCAAGAGAGAACAGGAACACTTAATCCCGCAGTACCTTCGGGTTAGATCCATCCCAGAGGTATCTTCCTCTTTATGGTGAGATAATTCCTCTCGGAGATCATTGCTTTCAGAAGAGGGTTAAAAAATTTTCTTCGCCTAAAAAAAAAGAAGACTTTCTTAAGCTTATCAAAAGGGCAGTCTTCATATATCCTACTTACATTATAACCTAAGTTTCTGTTCAAATTCTCCGAATGATTCTATATTTCTAGAGCTTTTCTGTACTCCTTCAAAAAACATGATATCGTTGTATATGCAATACCCGTTTTATCAAATAGTATTTAATGTCCTGTCTCAACACTATGCTCTTCTGATTATGTGATCGGCTTGTGATATTCCGTTGATTCCTTCATGCGCACGTTAACCATTTTTCCGATTTTAGTGATGTACATTTTTCCACAAGAGCAATATTTTGTATACTTCCGTGGAGCTAAGGTTTTTAAACTTTAGGTTTTTAAATTTTAAGTTTTCTCAAGATTCGTTCGATCTTTCTGAGAGACTTAAAAATAATTCTGATGTTGTGTTTGTTCAAAATCTTGCGATCGATTTATTGTTCTTTTTATATATGGGAGAATAAAGAAGCTTCTTTTGTTAACCTTTCCTGTAGTTGTTATGAGTTTTTTGTCTCCTATATTTGATGATTATCCTGTTCATATCAACAATTATTATATTCCAAATAGTTTTATGTAGAAAACGTGAGAGAGCGGCAGAGAGCTCTTCTCTGCACTCCCATTCGGATTTAATCATGACCTAACTAAACCTAATCAAACTTCATCTAATTGAGGAGTGAACCTCTGTTCGCGTGGAAAGTTGCACACCCATAAGGGAAGTAGGTTGAATCTAATACAATAAAATTAATAATAATGTAAGGTATTACGCATATTTGCAATGTTGATGATACATTTTAGCCATAATTGTAAAGGCTCGCATAAGTTATAACTTTGAACTATATATTGGACATTTCATTTCTTCTAGAAAGATACCTTTTGTAATCAAGAATTCAAGGAGAACGATATTATCAAATAGCCAAAAACTCGTGTAAATGTATAATGTGTTATCGTTGGTGATTACAACATTACTAAATGGAGTGCTAGTAGAGGTAAATAGAAGTATATATTATCAACAAAGGTTGAGGTCATCGGAGTTTATTCTCTAATGGAAAGCTTTACTACACAAATTACCTATAATAATAAATATATACCTACACCAATAGACTTTTAGTGTAAATACCTTAAAAGCTATAAGAGATCGCTATCTAGTTGTTGAAGCAAAGTTACTCAGAATCATGATCTTGACAATATATATCAAGTCAAAGTCATCGGTGCGGTCCCCCCCTCCCTTAAAACACATAATTAAAACTCTCATCAGAAATTATCTAGATATTCAATTAATTTCAAAAAAATAACGGTTAGAAATTATAATATCCTACCTTCTATTGATTAAAAATGAATATCATTTGCTTAGAAAATTTGATATTCGTTAAAGGCATGGATTCAAAGTCCGCTATAAGCGTTCCTAAAATGAATTTAAATGACATTTTTTTGTAAATTTATTTATTTTTTAGGTCTTTCTACATACGTGTGAATAATATTTGTAAGTGGAATGGAAAGGAAATTGGATCTCGATTCCAGTAGTGATTACTTATTATTACTCATACATCTGTAGAGAAATCCAAAAAATAAAAAGAATTATGAAAAAATTTCATTTAAATTTATTTTTGGAATCGCTTACAAGCACTTTAACTCCATTCTTTTAACATAAAATTTTCTGAGTGAATGGCACTTATTTTAGTCAACACAAAATAGAATACTACAACTTCTAACCGTTACCTTTTTAAAACTAAGTGGACATCTGGATTACTTCCCTTGTCAGGTTATAATGTAAATAAGATACGGAAGATTATTTTTTTGATAAGTTAAGGAAATCCCTCTCTCCTTTCCTCAACATATTTTCGCTCCTTACTCTCTACAGCAGATTGGCAGATAAGCACTGCTAGCGGGCACCCAGCTGCCTGCGGGTAATAATCGAACGTACTGGGCAATAGTTGAATATCTTTGGATAATAAATGATATGAGGAGAAATAATAAGGAGTGTCATATGGAACACATTTCCTTTTTCTTGTATAACTTCGATTCATATATAAATATATAATAGAACAAAAATAAGATAATTAAAAAAAATAATTAGAAAAATAATTTTTACAGTTTGAAGTTCTTTTGCATTATATATAAAATGTTTATGTAGATTTCCTTTCTTTTTACAATCACTGGTCGACATAATAGAAAAATATTAAGAATTCGAAAATAATTAAGTAGAACAATTTTTGCTTCGCTTTTAAATAAAAATTATAGGTTAAGAATACGAGTAAAAATGTACATAATCATATAATAATATAAAAAATATATATCATCATATAAATAATATAAGAAAAAGGCTCAAATAATTAATAAAATTAATAATAAGTATAGGGCTACGAGCCAAGCCAAGGTCTTAATGCTATGTTAATTAAAAAAATAAAAGTTTATTACAATAACGTTTCGATCTCAACTGGATCATTCTCAATGTTATACTAGACATAATTTGAAATTAACTAATCATTTAAACGACAATAGCATGACGAAATATATAATCTGATTAGGACAATAATTGTAATACTATTATTAAGTGTACAACTTTGCTTCCGCCGTTTTCCTAGATGGCTTTAGCGGTAAGTGATGGTCGAAATAAATAGACGTCATACAATAAACTTGGGCATCTGTCAACATAACCCCATAGAAACATTAGTCGATTTGTGTCTGCATCATAAAGTTATTCT
>Ga0157363_1001962_pt1 | contig 17727 bp, 7 predicted proteins | sample AttsexASBM1_FD_111477 | JGI IMG/M metagenome (GOLD analysis project Ga0157363, IMG submission 111477) | Fungus gardens microbial communities from leaf cutter ant in Ribeirão Preto, State of São Paulo, Brazil - Atta sexdens ASBM1 | ecosystem: Host-associated > Fungi > Mycelium > Unclassified ... | reverse complement strand
ATAGTAAAAGTATATAAAAATATATAATAAAAGAAAATTATTCTTACCTGAAAGGGCATAGCTACCGGAATAATAACGTAAGAATCCGTCTCCACTTGGGGACTTCGCCATTTTTCACGGCTGTTGCTCACATGGCTTTCCACAATATTGTGAATCGTCTCCACCACACAATGCACCGGTAGATTTTTCGCTGTGACAGACAAAAGCGTTTGCATGAAGTAACGTACTCGACAATCCATTCTCATTATGGATAACAATAGAGTAACGAATTTATTATGGGTAACATATTAGCTAACAATTGCGTCATTTTACGACTTGTAATTTAATTGTGTACATGTAACGGATAAAAGCTTTCATTAAAAATTCGTAACCAATTTCATAGTCATCTTTGGAATTTCAACTAAGTACAAGATGTGTAATTTTTCATATAATTATATTGGTTTTTAATTAAGAAAATTTTTAATTTCTACCACGTAATTAATTTTTTTATCAATTTCGATTACAAGTTTCTTTCACGAAAATTCCTACTTTTTCTCTGACTGTTTTATCTTTAAATCATCACGGATAAATTATTTGACGATTTCTCGAAAATTTGTTTTAGTAAATCTGATTAATTTAATTCGAAAGCTAAAGAGAGTGAGAGAGATATTTCCACGAAGGCTTCTCGAGTCCACGAGAGTACCTCAAATCATCTCGTAGTTTCAGTTGAAGCATTAGTTTCTGTACATCCGGCTGACAATAGGTATAGTCTTCGGCGTTTCGGCATCCAAATTCGAGGGGTAGGATGATTCGCGGTGCGCGCATTGAAGATCGCTGAGAGAAGACTGAGAGAGAAAGAGAGAGTTACGCGAAGCGCAAAAGGAAGAGAGAGAGAGAGAAGTTTAACTCCGGTGCTAAGCATATGCAGATCCACTCGTCTATCCCGAGACAATGGGACCTGTGCGATGGCACAATAGCTGCGATCCTTGTGTAACCCTGACTTAAGTCCGAGAGTCTATCCCACTCCAGGTCATAATCCCAGACTTCTGCGAAACCGAGGAAATGGAGTGCGAGAAGGAAGGGAGAGGAATGGTAAAAGAAAGACTGTAGAGAAGGGAAGGAAGAGGGGAAAGTTCCGCCCGCACAATTCCACTGGTTGTATGGTGCCTGTATTTATCCGTTAAAGGGAATCACCAAATTCTCAACGAGATTATTGAACTTGCTGTTTACTGATATACTCGTATATATCCTGCATTGTTTGGAATGCAGAAGTATATTTTTGTTACGATATCAATAGAACAGTCGACGTCAAGTATGTCTACATAAAATGTGCATCTGTAATAAAGATATTGAAAAAAATGATGACACAATGGCTAAAGAAATTTAACTACTACAGATACTTTAACAGTGTATATTTTGTAACTTTAACAAAAATTTAGTTTAAAATTAGAAATAAGAAACAATAAACGGCAATGAAAGTCAAGCGCAATTGGAGCGCAAATTAATTATTTATTGTTTTTTTTTTCAAATCATTCTAGAATCTAAACGTTTCGACTTCATTCTGAGCCATTACCGAGGAGTAAATTTAATTAATTATACATGATAAATGTGATTATTTTCTCAAGCTCCAAGTTAGAATGTAATGGGTGTATTTCTCACATTGGTTGTAAGATCAAGTGGATTTTTGAATTCAAAAGGAGTTAAGATTACAATTAAAAGCCATGAGTAATCACATTAATCAAATAAATAAAAATTGACATTTAAACATTATTCAATATGATATTTTTGCAGCACGATTATCTGTGACAAGTGCAAAATCAGCTATACAACAAAATGAAGATAATTTAGTTTAACATTTAATTATGATAAAGTATTCAAAATGCTAAAGTTTCAAATTTTATTGCGATAAAAAGCAATAATTTTATTTGGAAAAAGTTCAGCTTGAAATTCATAGAAGCGACTATAATAGTATAATATTTCTATAATAGAATAATAGATTAAATTTTTCCTATAAATTTATTTATAAAAGTAAAATGATATTGAAATTATATTTCTTACGAACATGATAAGCTAATCAAAGTGCAATATGGATTGTATCCGATAGGTCGAATGTCTCTTGATACAAGGCGTTAAGTCTCCGTCAAAGATGACCAACAAAGGATTTACTGCCGGCGGCATGATATTAGGTATTAATGGCCGAAACTTCCATCTAATACGTTGGACATCATAGAACCCATTTCCTACGTTGCATAAGACAGGTCGTATCTGGCGGGTCCGAAGGCTGGCCAACGTCCACCTTAATCTAGGGACGTATAGTTTTCATTAAGGCGCCCCCCCCCATCCTTGCGTCGTCTTTGTACCGGGATCAGCTGGTTTAAGGTGGGCTTTTACGCCGCAGGATTTAATCGCAGAGACATCGTATTACTCGCTCTGTTTATTACCGACGCGTTGACTTGACACAACTCTGCGATACTCGTTGTTTGATCACAAAAGTGTCCGTGTATTTATTATATAATTTAAGATCGTTCTTTCATAAACTGAAATGTGTACTCACTGTGGGGAGAATTAATTGAGTTTCCATTTTTATTTAGGAATAAAATCGAGAGACTGCTTATAAAAATATATAACTTCTATATAATATATCAATAATAATCAAATAAAATTCAAAATGCATTTCATAATTGTTTTATTAATTTGTACGCTCACAACAAAACACGTTAAAAATTTATCGTAAGGAATGCGAAAAAAGAAATGTAAGAGGTGGCAACTACTCATCCGCGAAATCTTTAATCTCTGTAACCGCAAAGACATTTCTCATTTCTGGTGCAGAACCTATCGGGCTTCCGGTTATCTTCCCACGACGGAAGTGTCATGTCGTTTCGTCTTTGACAGCTCTCGTCGAAAGATAAGATTCATCCGAAGGGCAACCCTTGAAGAAGCGAAACCAGTTTCTCTCGATGACTCTTTTTCATCACGATGGCTTCGTCTTGCGTTTCGCGTTAGCGATTTCTCGTATTGTTAAGTCTTGCCACAGTAACATCTATTTATCACTAACTTGATATACGCTATTCTCTTTTATGATAGTATGTATTCAAAATTACAAATTATCGAGAACAATTATTTAGAAATATGATTATAAAATAATAAATTTCATTAAAGTTAAGCATACAACAAACTAAAAAAATTAAATTAGACAGTAAAAGAAATTATAAATAGATATGTAATAATTATTAAAATTCTCCATCAAAGATATTAAAAAATATATTTAAAAAATATTATACTAAAAAAAATAGTTTACAAAATTAAAGAATAAAGCTTCCTAATATTTTGTCTTTTTTTTCCGCTTTAAAATCCGCTTTTGTGGCCAAACGCATCGGACTCGTAGAGTGATTATGGGAGTTAGAACTTTGCAAATTAACAGAACGCTCAGTTTTGCACCGAGGCGGTGGTGCAGATACAAGATAAAAAGTTGGAACATATTTTTCGGCACCCTGCTATCGCACACTCCGCACCGCCGCGATAATGGCCGCGTTCGGCACGGAAAACGCGATTTGAAGGGGGTGCGGCCAAAGAATCATCGTCGAATATTTCTTTCTGCGTCTCTTCACGACCCTCGTTTTCTGCGCGTGAGATGATTACCAGTGCGTTCCGAGATTACCGAGGATCTTTCTAAATCATTGACGGGAAAAGTACACGCCATTTAGATTCATCGACAGTGACGTTTCCGCAGCTATATCGGTGTGCTCGGATACGATTAAGCAGAGCGATGAAGGAGAGGGAGAAATGAATTTAATTTCTTGGAGATTTAAAACGAAGGAGGCAAATTAAAATTTTTTATTTAGATATTTAACACTCAAATTAAATTTAAGTGTTTAAATTAGAAGAAAGAAGAGTCATAATCCGTTTAAATGCTTGACTTTAATATTCTCGTGAGTTGAGTAAATTGTGAAATGAGTAAATTTAAAAATCTATAAATAATTTACGTAACGTTATATGTAGTTAAAGATACAAAAAATTTTTAAGCATTTCTAAGTTACAGTCTATATACATACATCAGTTACTTTAATAAACAGAGTTGCATTTGTGCTTATCGAGATAAAAGATATAAGTTGTTAAAGGATATAAGAAAATTATCGCTTGTCTGACATCTCCATCTGAAATACCTCGACTGAATGAGCGCAAACTCAGTGCAGGGACCGTTAGTCTTAAGGTTTCTTCTGCGTCTTGATGACTCGGTAATCCAAGACGACTCGACTTAATCTCTCGAAATCGAATCAGGTTACGAAGCCACGTTAAATCGTCCGAATAATACTATTCTTCTGGGTTGACCTGTGCCTGTTCATTGCGGCTGATCAGTGCCCACGGTCAAAAAACCCAATTTGCAGTTTACATGTCCAAAGAAATGAATTGTGCCACTGAGATATCTAAGCCCAGCTGTGTGGCATGCGGCGGAATTCGCAATCCCTGGAAGTCGACTGTTTCCGTCCTCGGAACTTAGCCTAAGCGTGTGCACCAGAAGGAAAGTGTGGGTGGTTTCGGTATCTGGGGCTGATCCGGCGGATGTCGGTCTTTACAGATAAGCGACCGGCTCTTTCGAAGTCTTTATCTGCGACACCCGTTCTCTTTCTCCCTTCCCCTCTCTTTCCCTTCTCATATTTCCCCTCCTGCTCTTCCACATCTTTTTATTATTTTCCTACTAATGAGCTGTTCGGTTCATTCCAGTCAAGTTCTCGGATTAATGTTCGAGATTTTATCATCACGTCTGTCCCATGTAACATTACGTTTAATTGATTAATCTTATCGATTGGTTCTTGTCCGTCATGTATTTATGATCAATTGAAAATACTAGCTACTGATAGCCTCCAACTTTCTCGAGCGTTGTATGTTTCGCGCATGCAAAGCATGCTATTGTTCGTAAGTTCGCGTGCAATTTAAGCTCTTTTGATGTTGCTAAGCTTGTCCGTTGAAAACAACGGATAAGATATAATGAGATAACCTTCCAGCTAGTGCTTATAAGATCACCGACCACGCGACGAAACCTTCTAAATCTAAATGTTAGCTGATTCATAGCGACTAGATCACGCATCGTCGCCAACGAAATATCTTAATAGCATCTATATCTCATTTCGCATTTGTATGAACTGATGATATCTAGATAATTTGCAAAAAATACAAGATTAACAGATTTTCATTTTTTATTTCAGCAGGATTATTTTATATCTCTTAATGTAAATTTCGTTATCACTATAACACTGCTGCGCAGCAACATTGCAACGATAATGAAATTTGCATTAAGAGTTACAGAATAGGCCTGCAGCTATTGAAACGAAATAAATTAAACTCTTACGACTTCTGAAATTTATATACGTACAATTAATTTAATTGATAATAAAAAAGAAATTTTAGAATTTTTTAATAAAATTTTATTATTTATACCCTCCGAAATTGTCGAAATATAATACTGTTGTCGAGATCTTTTATTGACTCGTTATAATTTCTTCTAAAATCTTATCTCATTGCCTTACCTTTTCAACTATCAAGAAAGTTCATAAGGCTGAGATAACAATGTCTAGATTAAGAAACGGTTAGAAAATTAGTCTTAAGAAAAAAACATACATCTTCATTCATCGAGAATGGATTTGGTCGATCCCTTCGCCGAGGAATCCGATCGAGGTGATCGCCGGTTCGGCGAACGTACCATCGCTCGCTGGAAGCAAGGGTGAAAACTTGCCCTAAGATGCTTAGAGGGTAAGCTCTTATACAACGTGGAGAATAAGAGAAGGGTGTAGTTCTCCGATACTTTATCGTCGCATTCTCTGTCTGCGCTCTTCACGCATACGCGCGTTATGCGCGTACACGCGCGACCGCGCGATTCGCACGCACACGTGTGATCGGTCCGTGTGTGCGTTTCGTGTGCGTGCGGGCAGACGCACCACCGTGTGCCCCGCGTGTGCGGAAGATTAAAATTACTTCGGTAAACTGCCTCGCGGGACGAAAGGGGTGGCGCGAAACAGGCCCCCGAAGAGGGCGAACGTCTCGTAAATTTCTTGGCTAAGAAGCTTAATTTGGATTTTCGGTAACGAGTTATTGTGAACGCCAACTCATTGGAGATGATTTAGGTGGCACCAAGGACAGGTTCCGGTCGTCTATTACCGCCGCGCGATAGACGGATTATTCCTTGGATTCTGAAGAGTAATATCTAGAAACTTCTTATCATTGCCAGGACGCATAACTGCCTGTCACTCTGAAAAGTTTCCTGGGCGGAAGTCGTGATGGTGGTAGGGAACCACGAACGCCATCACCGAAGCGCCCAATCTTCCAAATATTAACGCCCTAATCAGGAGAGACCTATCTTTATATTAGCATATTTATTGCAGTGAATTTAAGAACTCATATCACATTCTAGCCGAATTTATGAGAACGAAGAAGGGATAATATTTCAATTTATGTACTTATATATATATATATATATATATATATATATATATATATATATATATACTTGTTCCGGTAATGATTTGGAGAAGAAAAGAGAGAGAGAGAGAAAATCCAATTCTACAATATATTCTATAAATTTGAAATAGAACACGTCATGCTCAATTATACTAAACACAATCTTAATATTAAATCTTAATATTAAAATCATTTATCACTTCATATTGATATAAATGCATAACTTCTCTTTTTTTAATTTCAATATTCCATTAAAAAATTTATTAATCACGCATATATGGTGCAGTAATTCTAAATTTGAAACCTAAGGACTTTATCTCTTTCAAATGACGATTTAATTCAAAAGGTTATTTAAGTACAACGGATAATGCTTAGACTAAAAATAAGATAAACTAAGAATAGATACGTAATGCAAACTTAAATGTTCCGGATTAACATGATTCCGTATATATAGTGCTTCTACGATGTCACAATAATGACGAACGCGAACGAAATAAGAACGAAACAGCGCGCAATGACTCGGTCTGACAAGCTGATTTAGGAACAGGATGGAGTCCTGCGCGAAATCCTCAGAAGGAAGAGAGCTGATCCTTCCGGCGACCGGAGGAGTCCTGCAGAATGACGTAGTAATCCCGGGGGAGAGCCTCGGCCTTAGCCTTAGCTTAAGCCATGAGGGTTTGCATATACGTGGAATAGGGCCGACACTAAGACATCGGGCACATCCACGGCGTGCACGTGTCCTTAAAACACGGATATGCGCGCAACGAGGCACCGGCGCCGCCTAATCCACGAGGGTCTCAAGCAAAACCCGAATTCCCATTGGCTGGAGGAATACTAACGGATTTGGCTATTCCAGTCGCTCTGACCGATCTGAAATATTTAGCTGGATCGACTTGGTCGGGGACAGGTCGAGAAGTGAGATCAAACAAGCTCGCGAGTGTACTCGGCGCGTCAAGGGATTATGGGTGCAAGACATGCTCCTTGAAGCGACTTGCTCGTGTGACTTGCATTTTTCGCGATGATCTGATATAATGAACATCATATTACTGTCATCTTATGAAGCTGGAATCACAAACGTTAAACAGCTTCTTAATGATCGTATTTACCAACCGTCAATTAATTATGATTTTTTATTAATTAATGAACTTTTTGTGCAACTAGACTAAATGACAAGTATAACTAATCGCATCACGTGCGGTTTTCTCCCCAAGCTTCATTCAGAGTGCAAGAGTTAATTGAAACACGGTTGCTGGATGATTCTTTTAAACAATGACGGCGTTTTAGCGACATTGATGTGTTAAGGTTATACGTAATCTTCGACGGTTTCTTCGGGGAGTAACTAAGATCGAAGTGAGGAAGCGAGAATAGGAGGAGCGGAGAAAACGGCAGGCACGGCAGCCGCGAGAGCAGAGGATTCGTGATAGAAGGGTGAAGCTTGGGGAAGGGTAAAAGGGGAGGGTTAAAGGGCTCCTTAGCGGAGATCTTAGGCAAATCCAGCGTGAAATCGCATCAGAACATCCCCTTGCCAAAACCACCACTTACTCCTACCATCTTCGCCCAGTATCTGCGGTGTATCCGCCTAAGGAAATTCTTACTCTTACTTCTTCGACCCTGGTCACGAAGGTCGCGGCTAAAATTCGACATCCTGCTACAAGCGTGAGAGTCGCGCCGCAACCCTTTCGAAGAACATCCCCACATTCACACATGGTATTCCCAAATTCGTGTCCCCGTTCGTGACAATAATTAAAAATTACCGTCCAAATCTCTAAATCAAATGAATCCCGATAATAAATAATCAAATTTAACACAGTTAAACAACAACTTACAATTTATACACAGAAAGAACAATTTTATTGAAATATTTAGAAATTCGGTTAGATACAGATTTGAAAATAATTTTGTTGGACTAGCAAAATAATTATGTAGGAAACTCAAGTATGAGCAATTCTGCAAAAAGTTTTGACAAAAAGATTCAAGCAATCAGCTTGAGCTCCTACATAATATTAGCTTAGTTGATTATTAGCTCAACAAAATTATTTTCAGATCTGTATCTCAGCAGCTATATTTCGCAATATTTGGCTGCTTATTTTTCGGAGAAATCGATCCTTTCACATCATCATGATTCCGTCGTCCGCGATGAATTTAGAAGTGGTTTATCTCGATCTTCGTCACTCTGTCGGAGGTAGTCAGTTTCTGACGATCTGACAGTTACAAGCGGACAATTACTCAAAGCGGCTCTCTTCTTCTCGTCTTTTCTTCTCTCGTCGTATCTCGTCCCTCCGTTCCGACACATCTCTCTATCCTTCTCGCCGCGATCGCAAGGAATATCCCGAGCTCTGCTCTCTTAATCAAAACACGGAGAGAGAAAAGACATTAAAAGCCGCGTCGAGACTTGCGTATCTCGCCTCGAAATAGAGTTCTAGCCGACCAGGGAAGATAAGACTCCCCCTTGGAGCTGCTCTCTTTTCCGTCGTTCTCTTATAGGATCGCTCTATATGCGCGCTCTATTATTACAATACATTCAGATACGCCTGCGAGAAGTCGCGTGTGATTTTCGCCTGGTGAGAAGATTATGTCAGACCCCGACGAAACGGAAAAATGTTTCGGCCCGCATGATAAACCGTGACAGATCAGCGTAGGGGTCGCGAGCGGCCAAGTGTAGCGTCTTTTTACGCAATTTCCGTACGAGTGAGTCTGCGTGACACACAACACAACAGTAGCACAACGTTCATAAATAACGTCATTAAATATGTTACGTCTGCAATCTGAAATTCTATCGATCAACGTATTATTATATTATATTAGTCCAAATATAGAAAATGTATGTGATATTTCTTAGCATAGAAGAGACATTGAAGCACAGTTTCTCTACCATTATCTAATTATACTTTAGCTAATCCTATTGATATTAAAAGCTACTGCATTTCATAATTGGATTTAGTAATAATGCTACCTATAGTTAGATGAAGTCGCATTGAAGTACGCGGTTTGCTGATTAAAATAAAATTAAGCATATATTAGAAACGTACAATTCTTATAGAAGTTAAGAACAATGAAACGGAATATCTTGATCGCATGACGTTTTCAACATGAAATTGAGCGAAGCAACGCGAGACTCGAAAGAGCAATGTTCCGCCGGTCGTTTCGATTTCGTTTAACGATCCGAAGATCCGCAAATCTCTGCGCGTTCCTGATGACCATTCCCGCTCCTGATGACCCGAAATCAACGAGCTCGATGCAACGAACTCGTTCATACTGAGACGCGATCGTTAAGCCCGGCCACTCACACGCACGATCCCGACTTGCGCTTTCTTACATGCATGACAAGGAACTCGAACTAGATCTCCGTTCGAATACATCCAGGTGAATACATAATGTGTAATCCCCGGGGTATGTGGACTCGGCGTCTTAGGCTAATCTTGTTAGGCCTTGTAAGCCTCCGGCTGACCCTATAGAGCAGACTTTTAATCCCTTAACACGCTACGCATACGGAGATTTTGCATAAGAAAGAAATAGGATTGTTCTGCCTTCGTCGAAGGCGACGAGGCGCGTCTTGCGTTGTCTCGCGCGAAGGGGCTGCTTTCCATTCGGTTTCTATCAGTCACTGTTCAGTCTGTACTTTTATTTCTAACTAGTTTTTACAACTCTATTTTATTACTGATCTTTTCAGTTAGGCTCGTCTTAATATGTTCTTCGGCATTAAAACAACGTTAATTACTTTCTAAATCTGAATTACTAAATAATTACTGTGACATCAGTCCCAATTATGTCACTGGCAATGAATGAATTTATAGTGAAATTTAACTAAAAAAATCAATAAAATGTAGAATCTCTAACCTAGTTAATTTTTATTTAATGTATAAATTTAATGTATGCAGTATTCAAACTGTGCAAAAATATCAAATGTGCAAAAATATCAATATTTTAATTACAATGATGCTCAAACTTCCTTTCTTTTTCAGTTGAATTTCACTAATTCAAAATTAGAGAATAATATTAAAAATTGGAATTTGTACATGTGGGAAAAATGATCAAATTGATTGATATCGTTGTTTCTTCTAATGCATTTTTTTTAAACAATTGCCATTTTAGCATCAAAGCATTTTACACAATATCTAGATAATATAAAATTACAATAAAATTATGAACACGCGAGATTAAAAAATGAAATCATTAATATAATATATGCGGATTTGTAGCGTAGTCTCGTTATAAACCGTGAGATATTCAAATAATACGCACTCTGAAAGAATGCTAATGCTTTTCGTTGATCTGCATCGGCTAACGTTGCGCGCAACGATGCGCTTCGCGAACGAGCGCGAAAACGCGCATGATGTTTCAGCAAGTGATTAATGCGCGCCCCGCTATTCTCTCTTTCTCTCTCTCCCTCTCTCTCTCTCTCTCTCTCTCTCTCTCTCTCTCCCCCTCTCTCTCTCTCTCTCTCTCTCTCTATCGTGATACGCGGAATTGAAAAAGAAAGTAACAAAAATCGGCTACGCAGCTGTTGCGAGCGGAAGACAAATGGATTCCCGGAGTACCAATCGTCGCCGGCGAAACTTTAAATAATAATTAATGATGATTACGGCGTAATGCGCTTGCATTCGAACAATGCCGATAAATAGCGGTCATTGTCAATATCATTTTAATAATCGTGCCGCGCTTCAGAATAGAAATCGCAGACACGTGTCTCATAAAAGGTTGTAAACTGCTTCGTATAAATTCAATGTTTCATCGATGCTCGATTTGATCAAAGCCGAAATCAACTTTTCCTCAATAAATCTTCAATCTTACATAAACAAATAATCGTATAGTATAATTAACAATGGTATTAATTAACTTCGTCATCGGAAACTTCGATATCAAGAACGATTTAACGATCCGATTAGCCAGGAAAACAAGTCTTTTCCCGAAATGAAATTCCGTGAAAGCGATGGTAAATCAATACAAATTACTTTTACGATTTCACGATAGTGGGTGTATTGTATTGCTACTTATATAAAATTCGATATATAAATTCGATATATATAACATACAACGCCAGTTAACAAATCCTATTAAAAATAGATGCGAAAGACCGAGCCGCGTTCACGGCGAGCCGACGTAGTGTGGCTCGCTGTTGGTGCATAACGCAAGATGCTTGTGAGATACCGTCTTGTATTTATATTTATAAGAGCCTTAGAACATTAAGGTTCTCTCTGCCGACTATTGAATGCACAATGGAGTCCAGCGAGTCGCGCGGCTTCATCTCTCTGATCCTCGTCGGGATAATTAAAAAGGGAGCCATTTCGACAATTCGGCTTATGAGAAACCTCCCTTTACCAACTTCTTTACTCTTCTTATATATTTTGATTATGTATTGCACGACATTATAACTGCAAAAGTCTCGCGTTAATCGGCAAGTAACATTCTTTTCGTTTATTTAGCTTATTACATAGCTTGAGAATCATAGGATTGATATGAGCTATCGAGATTAATTCATCACTTTGATGACTGATCACAACTCGTGACTTTGATTATTTAATCTGTTTTGTTCTTTAGAATGCAAATCACATTGGAAATATTTAAAGATGTTTTAAGAATTAAATTTGATAATTGCAATTTTGTTATAATTAAAATAACATTGGGATTCATCATTATCCACAATAATCGCAAAATTAGCAAATATCGTTTAATTATTATTGTTATATATCTATAAAATAAAGTAATTCCGGTAATAGTATAAATATAATTAACTGCTCTCTACTCTTTTCGAATCGTGGTATGGTGTATAAATCGCATAAAAGTGTAAATCGTATTTAACTTAAAAAAATATCTGACATAAAAGTCAGAGATGTTTTATTGAAAAAATCATAAACTAAAACTTCACATCACGCCAAAATATTTGAGCAATTTTAATTCATTTGATTTATGCGACTATTTGATTTCTCGGTGCAACTTATTATGGTCAATCCGCAGCGATTCATCTCAATGGCGATGCTGTAAATAGATTCGAATTACTTGTCACGTCGCTTAGCCATTCTCGATGTTTTAATGATTATTACCAGTCAGTTGAGAAGCACCTCCCGGCGACATCACCTGCCCCGAGTCTGAAAGAGGAGAAAGATAAATCGAAAGCAGGATGCAGAGGCGTGGATTTTCGCGGAGGCTGGCGAGCGAACGCACACGATTTTGTGCACACGTACAAGCATGCTTTCGCGCGGTACATACAAGAGAAACAGGGTGTGTGAGAGAGAGAGAGAGAGAGAATGGGAGATACGCGTGAAGAGAAAGAGAGACCAGGAGAGGGTGACGAGGGTGGCGGAGCGAGCGGAAAGGTGAGGTCGGTGGGATCGCCGTATACCTACACGCATCGCGATATAACACGTCGGAGTTAATGCCACTAACACAACGCCGCCACCTTCGGGGATTATCCTACGGGGGATATTTTTGATCGTGCAATAATCCCTAATACGATTTACACAGCTCGTGCTCGCAGGGACGCACGCAACAGCCCGGCTAGTCGGTAACGATTCGGCCGGTTGCACCTGATCGTTATTCCAGGTGCCGGGCGTTTCGTTTTAATCATTAGAAGCGTTAGCACAAAAATACAAACAGCCATATTTGGTATAATAGACAATGATTAATTTCGAGCTGGAAAAACGCGCCGACCGTTTAGTGACGACGGAAGAGGACGATTCGTTCCTGTTGAAAAATAATCTTGTGCGTTTGGAAAAGCGAAATTCTTTTCATTTATAGAAAATGTTACGAAAATGTTAACGTAGGATAAAATCGCGTAGAATCATCAACAATGCAAAGGCAAAATAGATACGAGAGAGATACATGTATCCTTCTTGTTTTTACGAGTAAAGCGCTAAAAAAAATAGAAAAAATAAATACGACTTAATTATAATTTCCAATTGTATTGCACAGCGCTATCAAATTAATGGGGTGATAGTATTTAATGGACTTAATCCATAGCGGAGGGATGTCTCTATATGGAATATTAAATCACATTACAATGATCATGCCCATCAATTCAACTTTAAAGCAGATAAACTTAAATCATTGCAAATGTTGCATCCACTTGCTCTTTCAATTGTGCAGAAATTATCTGTTCCAGCTGCCGCATTCTTATGATTTACAAGATTACTCGTGTGATACTGTATAGTACGGCAACGGAACAGCAGCTGTAACATATATTTCTCAGTAACTGAGACGTACGATTATTGCATCTTAACTAACATCTCAACGTAAATCAATTCGATACTTCTACTGTTGTGCGCAGAAATGTGTACGCTACACTGTGCGAGTTTTTATTTTTTAAATGTCTCTGCTGTTATTGTTCGTTATTTTTGCAGTACTTTCGAGAAACAACGAGAACACGAAATTTGTCGAGAGGTATTGACAGGCGGAAAGAATCAGATGAGAAAGAATTCCTGAGGCAATTGCTCGTTCCTTTAAAACACTTTCGTGCTAATCGGCCGCGCGTTGTCATCTCGAATCGACGTAGGAGAGCTGATGATAGCAAGTGACATTCCCCGCCCGGTCGTTAGAGCACCGGATAAAGATAAGTGCCGACCCTTCTCTCCTCCTTCATCGTCTTCTTCTTCTTCTTCGGCTTCCTTGGTCGCGGCCGAAGATTAAGCCGGCACCCATGGGCGCTGACCCGTGAAGATAACCGACGTGTATTCCCTCTAAAGCCGTCGATCGGCTCTCCGCGCGTACATGCGTGCCTCTCGCGCGTAAGCCGCGGCTTTTTTATCAACCCCTGACGCGCGGTATACGGCTCGTTGCATCGCCGACTTTCGGATTTCCAGGCGTCGTCGTCGTTCGTTGCACTTTGATCCCTGTAACGCGTCCGTCCGTTATGACGCGCGAGGAATCAACGCCTCGATAACACGCGCGCGCGCGCGCGCAGGGGAGAAGGAAGACCATCAGAAGGCAAAAGATTGACAAGGATGACGGGTAACGGATCATTTCTTGCGACCGGCAGCACAACAGATTTTCCCCTTATCGAAGGATTACTCATCTGTCGAGAAAAGGCACGTGCATGCGGATTACTTCGTTATACTTCAGCTCCAACAACGCAATTGAGTCACGGTCGCGATCGTGATCACTGATTTCGCGGATCGCGCTTCGTCTTTTTGCAGACGTTTTTCTCTCTAACCAGCGGTTAAAGTTTCTTTGACAGCATCAAGTATATTAAAATTTTAATATATAACGCGTCTAATTTTTATATATAGCCTGCAGTTATAATTTCAAATGTGATACATAAGCAACTTATCTTATAAATTGCATAAATCTCATATTTTAAAGTTAATTAATAAAATTCTATATTCAAATAACATATCTTTGTAAATAATTGTGTATAAGTGATTCATTTTATATTTCTTCTATCATTTGTATGCATGTATCTATCATTTAAATACATGCATTTATTTAAAAAATTTTCTTAATATTATTATCATTGCAAAAACAGAATATTTTGAATGCAATAAAGAGAGTAATAATAAATCTGCCGTTTAGCGATTAAATCAAGGTTGCGTATCTTTCTGTATTAAACATGGCGCCAGTTTATTTGTAAACCTCACAAAAATTTTACAACTCACGTTTCAGAATCAAGGCAAACAAAAATTACGTTCACAGATCCGATAACGCAAAGGAAGACTATGAGTGAGATAACGCGGAGTAAAATCAGAAGTGTGATAAATAAAGACGAAGATTTGGAATCGAGGAGAAACGAAATTATAATACATCGGCAAATAGGCGCCAGCCGCGTTTCAAACGTTACAATATTAAGCAACGGATCGCGTTATCGCGGCTACGCTTCGCGCCAAGGACGAAGAAAATCTCTTCCTGCCGATCCCGATTCGGTCTCTCGCCGTGAAATTAATTCAACTCGCGCCACGCTGTTCTCTACACATTCGACATGCCAATCGATGACAATCGCCGCACTACGGCATTGTCCGTGTGCGCGACAGTATAGTATTACGAAAGTGCGCTTTTAATCCCCCTCGAGCTAAAAATCAATAGCGTGCCCCCTTGATGGTTAAAACCTCCCCCGGGATAAGCTCGGGCTGGGACCGTAGTTAAATAAATCCTGGATCAAAGGATAAGTCCTACCTACCGCTCTCTCTCTTTTTTTTTTATTCGCATATACTTTCTCGACCCTTCTCGCACGTTTCCCTCCCCTTCCTCACTCTCTTTTCCCGCGCTTTTCCATCCGCCGCGGATTATTACCAAGATCATAAATTATGAATCTTAACCAGTTCGACCAAGTGAAATTATTTCCCATCCCTCTTTCTCTACCTTCCCTGCGACGGGTCTGTCCCTTTATTCGGCCGACTATGACGGCTAAGCAGGAAGATCGAGATTTGTGACGGTCCCCATTCGACGGAATTAAGATCATGTTCCGTCCTTTTTTACGCCACAAGTTCCTTTCTCTCATCGCTTTTGCTCGACCCGGGTTTGCTTACGCGCGCTTCTCTTTCATCGCCGCCATCGTTCGCAGCCCGTTCGCGAGCTTTAATCTCGGATTATTTCGAGCCAGGATCGGGGATTAATTCGAGGAAGAGTTGACTTATTTGCAAACGACGACGACAACGATGGCGCCTTTCTGAAGTGCGATTACCGACGTTGAGTTTATCAAGTTTGCAAGAAAAATTAGTGGCTACTTTCACCAAGGTCAATTAGCTGTAACCAGTAGTTCTCTTTATCATCGTTTAATTTTTACTCCGGGAAGGAGATGAAGAATTAGTTAAAGATCAACGTTAGCCAGCGAAACCGTGAAGCCAGTCGCAAATGATAAAAGGATCCCTGATTAATGAATCCTTCGTTGTCGTCGGTGGTGCGCTCGATTTGAATTTTTAAAAGAATACATGCTTCCTCCTTCTCCTATAAACGTTTGAATACGAAAGCAATAGAAAGGGACATCGAGATTTTCTAACGAGCTTTCTAAGGATACTCGAGTCCTTAAGTCAGCAGGGAAACATAAAAGGAATCGAAAGTTTGTACCACGCGTCGTAGGATCGCCGGTCGCTCCCGAGATTTCCGTTGAATTCGAAGGGCTTTTTGTACCAGGATCTTATAGGGTAGACACGACGAATCTCGGTGGTGTCTTAGCGGAAGAAACGCACGCCAAGATAACTACTGGCGAGACCTCGTTGATCCTGGATTTAGACGGAGTTTAGGGCGTTTTCATATCAGGAGTTCATGATTACGCATTGACGCCTGTTCGCGCCTTTGTTCCTAATGGCAGGATCACCTGAGGGATCATCCCGGTTTTAAGTATCTGTCGACTTACGTATCGACCGAACAATTTTGTAACGACGCAGAGAGATTTCTTAATGAAAGGATTATATCGTCGAAAGATCAAACTTAACTTTCACATTTAGTTAAAATAAAATAGCATTGATAGAAATTATAATCAATCGCTTTTCGCAATCAGATTTTCCATCCAATTTAATATAATAGCTCTTTTAATTTTTATAAATTCTAAATTAATATTCTAAATTCTTAATTTTTATAAACTTTTAGATATTGCAAAAGCGTATACTTTACACGCAATATTCTTCTCGGAATGATGGACGCAACCTCGCGTGCGTAATTAATTTTTTTTCTAGAAATACTTGAGATTTATAAGGTTGTACTGTTTCGTAAACAGTGTAAAATATTACAAGTATAATAATAAAGGGATCATATATTTCGTCCTCCTATTGTAGCGCGTGATATTGCAAGCGGCTACAGATCACATTTATTTGTTCTGGCGCGAAAGAAACGCGTTTTCGATTTCTGACTGACTGTACGGGATTTCAGATTAGCAAGTTCCTCCACTTCCGTTCGACGGATTTGTCTAGATTTACCAGAGGTTTTGTCATCAGGGCACTAGGACGTAAGTTTTCCAGCCGGTTCGCGCGTACAACACTCACCAGAATCCTGCCAAAGGATCCTCCGTATCCTGTCGCCCTGGTACCGTTCTAACTGTATATCCACTCAAAATCGTTCGCAGCTTTGTCTGCCTACGCAAACCCAGATTTCGTCGTCTTCCATCCCCGTGCCTGTTGCTGGATGGCGGGTCATCATCCCTGTCGGCTCCCCACAATATCCCATGAGAATGTGGATAAGGCCATCGTGTGACCTCTCCGTGCCAGGGGAGTATAACACAGGGAAAGGACCGGGAAGGAAACGACGTATTGCGACGGGGGTGTCAAAGAAACATTCGGGGTCGACTGCTCGTTTGGTAAAACAATGGAAAGTATATGTAAGAAAGTTAGATATTTAAAATAATACGCGCGATAAATAGGAAGAAGACTTTCT
>Ga0157363_1001961_pt1 | contig 17730 bp, 16 predicted proteins | sample AttsexASBM1_FD_111477 | JGI IMG/M metagenome (GOLD analysis project Ga0157363, IMG submission 111477) | Fungus gardens microbial communities from leaf cutter ant in Ribeirão Preto, State of São Paulo, Brazil - Atta sexdens ASBM1 | ecosystem: Host-associated > Fungi > Mycelium > Unclassified ... | reverse complement strand
TTTTAGATAATTCGCAGGATATCGCAATTCTTTGTATGCCCAACTCAGCTGAAGAATACCTTGATATTTTGTCACGAAGTAAGTTTTAAATAGTTTTAAATAGTTGGCAAAAAAATCTCATAAGTTTATACAAATAATAATAAAATGTTATTTTACAATGCATGAAAATGAAGAAGAAAAAATTGTAAAAACAGAAGGAGGAAGAAGAGAGGAAGGAGGAGAAGGAAGAGGAGGACAAAAAAGAAGAGGAGGGGAAGGAAGAGGTGGAAGAGGAAGAGGAAGAAGTATGATACGAGGAAGATGCTAGATATTACCTCATTGATGTTGAAGGTAAAAATATTCTACTAAACCTTTTAATTTATTTTCCCCCTTAATGTATTCTCATACGAACTTTTTTATTAGATATTTTATATACACTTGTCTCGAGTGGATCGAACTATTAGAATTAATATTCGAAAGAAGAATTTTGCGTGACTGAATTAAGCAATTAAAAGTGAGTTGTCTTAGTATGTTAAATATAGTCACTATATCAAGGTGCTACAAAAGGTTCTATTCGCGATGTTTTTAATTTTCACACTTGTGATATCTTCACTTTATGTAAAAGTTAAGTTTTATGTAAAAGACTACGTGTTAACAGAATAATAGACATAAAATGTAATACAAGAGAGAAAATGTAATACTATAGTTAACATAACCATAAATATTGGGAGTACAAATTAGTTCAGTCCGTTCAAAAATGTATTTACTTCAAAACAAAATGAATGAACAGATCAATTAAAGTATTGTCCATCGTTGCCTACTGTTTTTTCCCATCTTTCAGGCAATTTTCGAATTCCATCTCGAAAAAATGACTCGTCTTTGGAGACGATCCAATTTTGGAGCCAATTTTCGATTTCTGCGAAAGAAGTGAACCGATAACTTGCTGCATTCTTCGGAATAATCAGTAATCAGGAGCAATGTCCGGAGAATACGGCGGGTGGGGTAAAACATCCCATTTGAGCGTTTCCAAATTTTTTTCGACTTTAGCGACATGAGGCCGAGCGTTGTCATAAAGAAGAATAATTTTATCACGTCTTTGCCCGTATTCCAGCCGTTTTTCTTGCAATGCACGGCTCAAACGATGCACGGATCAATCAATCGTAGCCGATACCGATCGCCCGTAACAGAATCGTCAGGTTTCAGTAGCTTATAATAAACAAGACCCTTTTGATCCCACCAGATACAGAGCATGATCTTCGAACCAATGAATATTCGGTGGTGTTGATGTTGAAGTTGATGACAAGAGAAAATTTGCGATAATTGAGAGCTACCTACTTTGAACATTGAAGGAAAGTCACAGGTTATCGAACAATGACAATACAAAACTCAAAAAAGTTGTTTATCGTCAGTTAAGATTACAGTATATACATATATGTGTATATGTCGAAACATCGATCTCTTCTCTTAACCGCATCGCGACATCTGTCTGATCTGACAGTATATAGGTAGTATATATCGGCAGTGTATAAGGCTTTTTTTTATTCAATCGTAATCTTCAATTAGCGTTAAGCATGGATCGAGTATAAGAATATACGCCAAAAATCGATCGAACAGAGGTACATCGAGATATCGTCCTTTACTTCTACTAAGTCTATCATTGAGGAAAAAAATTAGATATTGGAAATGCCTTGGAGAAAAACATCAAAGTTACCAACGTGCTCAATCATCATCAACGTCATCAAAATATAAATCATAAAGTACATACACACACACACACACACACACACACACACACACACACACACACACACACACATTACGACCGCATTCACGAGCGTGGTGCAAAAATCTTTGTCATGCATTCATGATCGTAATTCTTTACAGTTTCTTCGATAGTCATCACTTTTCACTTACAGCTGATAATATCAACTAATCTAACAGAGTTCAATTATTCTTACTCTCAATACCGGGCATGAGAGAGCGTGCCATTCTTTCTCGGAAGTAGTTCGAAGATTTAACGTGAATTCCAAAGATTTCTACAAGATCACGAATGCGAATCCGAATAATCGACTGCTCAGCCATGAGATTAGTGGAGGAGATGGTTCGTATCGTTCCGGGAATGGGGGATGTCTTAGAGAATAAGCAGAGCGACAATATAAGATGCAGAATTTATAACAAGAAAAGATAACAAATATATTCGATTGCTTGCTTACACGCAATGTCATACACGCTAGATGTTAAATAGTCGCTCATGCACAAGGCGTTGAGGAGGGATGAATGACCCTCGTAAGCGGCGTTCTCGACTCGTGATGTTAGATACAAAAAATCCTTATCTTGCTAGCTTTAAATGTCCAAATCACTCTACGAATTGATGTCGTACAACGTAAGATAGCCGGGCAGTGGCAATCGTAATGACGCTTGACCGTCCCTATCGCGTGAAGCTCGACCGAGAGAATGATAATTTCTGTCCTGAGAGAAAATGACGGAATTACAGAGCGTACACGAATATCACTTGAAATCTCACATTCAACAATGAAGCGCGACATCAAATTACGATGTACGATACAATACAAGGACGCGAAAATTACGATCTGAAATTTAATATAATTCCGGCACTCAATACAATACAAAATAAAACGCAATAATATAATCGAAATGATCTATTGCGGCGGGCGTATAAAAAAACTAAATCGGACTTAACGAGATCTGAACGGTATTAGAGATGAGATGGCATGATTACGCGCTACGCGCCTGCTATGACGGCGGTTCCTCGCAACAATCTCCATCTTAACGAAACTAATAAGAAGTAATCTATTCGCGGATTTGTGCGATCTCTCCAATCGGGAAATCGGCGGTTTTACAATACGGTACGCTACGCTCATCTCACAGAATCCTCCCTTTAGTAGCTTTCTCAACTTAACATCGTTAATGGCTTCGGCTATTTTGTATCCTCACTTCTGTATCCGCACTCTCTCTCTCTCTCTATATTGTTATCTATGTGCCATAGCACAAGTGCCGGCTCAGGGTTCTTCTGGGAACGCGTAAGCATCGCAAACCCACGTGATAAGTCTCATCGCTCTTTGATTGATTATGATCTCTCTTGCAGATTCTATGCACCGTCGCTGTCGCGTCGCGCTCTAGAGTCGGCGCGGGATATGACTAATGGCGGGCATCTTTAGCAGTTGCTTATAAGCCTTCCTCTGCGTCATTCGGACTCAAGAGCCTCTCAGAGATGTAATGATAATAATCTTCCGCCGATTTCCTCTTTCGCAGCAGGGAGTCTTTGTCCTGCAGTCCTCCTTGCGGCATCGGCAGTGAGGTCCTCATGTTCGGTTGATAGGCAAGGAGTAATATTATCCTCTCATACCACATGTCTCGTTCCTTTTTTGGACAATTTCTTAGAAAGAATCCGACAAGAGGATCACACGTTCACAATAGAATTTTATAGTAAAGAGTAAAGAGGTGTCACTTGTGTGTTCACCCTTCTGGTAGACCTCGTGTCTCCGCAAGTGTGTTTCCTGTCCTTTTCTCGACATCCGCTGGAGGTGGTGAGATGCAGCTTCATCGTAACAGTGTTTTGCGCAGCCGCCAAAAATTTTAAAGAAACGCTCAAGAGAAAATAATACTTGGTGAAACGTAATAGCGAAAATCGTCCAAAAACCGTGACAAGCGCTTATCTTCTGCGACAGGAGGACGTAGGACAAAAATACCGCACTATTTTCGATCAAGTCAAAAGACTTGTGATAGACGATATAAATGTCACAATATATATATATCACAATATATATATATATATATTATACTATAAATATATAAGTATATTTTTTATTATTCTCCATTCATCCTGGTTTGCAGTATACAAAATGCATAATTATTTGTTACAACTTATGTACGGAGCAGAATACATACATAGGTAGTAATACATAATTTTATTTTTTTATCAACAGATATAGAGATAGAATACATACATACATGCGTACATAAAATTAATAGTAACAGTAGTATAAATGTTAAAAACATACGATAATGTGAAAATTAAAATACTAGTACTATATAATACGTATATATAAATGTTAAAATACGATATATGAAGTGTAAATTAAAATAGTAATACGTAATATATAATACTACATATAAATGATAAAAACATAGGATACATAAAGTATAAATTAAAATAATAATAGTAATACGTAAAATACTAACACTACGTATAAATGATAAAAGCATACGATGTATAAAGTGTAAATTAAAATAATAATAGTAATACATAAAATACTAATACCATGTATAAATGTAAAAACATTTTGTAGCATATAAATGATTTGTAGCATATGAAAGTACATTAATAGTAATAAATAAAAAAATAAAAGTAATACATAGTAGTAATACATAATGGTAATACTATATATATATATACATATATATATAATATATATATAATACATATATATTACAAATATCCGCCAATGCCTCCATGGTAATTTCTCCATCGAGTCCGGTATTGTGCACGTTGTGTACCTGCACGATAATAATGTACCGATTCCATTTGCACAATATCTACTTGTTTGGGAGTTCAAAGTAAAGTTCTAGCCTCAATTGATAGATCATGGCCGTATTTCACTAGAATTTTCAACAAACCGTTTAAAGCAAAATGGCTCAAAGAGTTATTAATAGTCCATTTTCGAATCTCGTCTGAAATATATCAGTTAAAATTGAAAAGTCTTCATCAGAATTGCTTGACAAAACTATTTTCATTGGTACTAATTCTTGCACATATAGATATTAAGTCATTATTTACATTGTCAATGTTAACTTCTCTTACGACATTTTGCTTCTGAGATAATTACTCGATACTGTCTGATACATCATGAAAGACATCATTTTCGAAAATTTAAAAAAAAATTTAAATTAACCGGCTAAATACGAATATTCTTAAGTTCTTTTAAAAAGTCGTCTTTTATGTCGCTTGGTGTTAAACAAGGAATGTCTAGTGAATGAAAGAATGTTTAGTTTTGTTGCGGGTGTTTTAAGCATATTTAAATTTAATATAAATACAATGGAAAATAGAAAATATGTCACGAACTGATATCAAAATTGCGTTTTTTCTATTAATTTTTATCAATGATGGAATAATTCATTGTAATATATTAAATGTGAAATATTTGAAAATATCTGACAACATAAACAATTATGTACCAGACAACATAAACAATTATGTAAATATGCAACCGGAATTTACCAATAGATGGCCATAGGCCATCATAGGCTTTCAATGTAGTTGCCATCAGATGGCGCCATTTCCTTGTTCTGACATCTGACAAAGATTTTCAACTCACAACAATATAAGTTTCATACAACAGTATAGTTTGTAATAGTGTTGAACATGTCGAATTTTGTGCCTGGAAACTACAATTTGCGGACAGCATTGATTTTCTATTATCATTTGAAGAAAAAAACTGCTGCAGAATCGCATCGAATGCTTGTCGAAGTTTACGGTGAGCATGCTCTAGGTAAATTACAGTGCTTTGAGTGGTTTAAAAAATTCAAAAGTGGCGATTTTGACGTGAGAAACGAAGAATGTGGAAAACTATCGAAAAAGTTTGAAGACAGCGAATTGCAGGCAATTGGATGAGGATGATGCTCAAACTCAACAACAACTCAATTGAATGTGACACGAGAAGCGTTTGAAATCCATATGTTTGAAATCCATGGAAAAGATCCAGAAGATGGGAAAATGGATTCCACATGAATTGAATGAAAGACAGCAGGAAAACCGAAAAACCAGTTGCGAAATGTTGCTCACTAGATACAAAAGAAAGTCATTTCTCCATTGAATTGTGATTGGCGATGAAAAGTGGATATATTTTGAGAATCCTAAGCGTAAAAGATCATGAGTAATTCCAGGTGAACCGATATTGACTGCAAGGCCAAATCGCTATGGACGGAAGACAATGCTCTGTGTTTGGTGAGAATCAGAAAGGTGTGATTATTTATTATGAGCTGCTAAAATCTGGCGAAACCGTTAATACTGAATGCTACCGATAACAAATGATCAATTTGAATCAAGCTTTGTGCGAAAAACGATCGGAATGTATCAAAAAAGGCAACACAATGTGATTTTGCTTCATGATAATGCACCATCTCACACATACAGCAAAACTGGTCAAGGAAACAATTAAGGCATTTGGTTAGGAAATACTTTCGCGTGCAGCTTACTCACCAGACTTGGCTCCGTCCGATTACCACTTATTTGCATCGATAGAACACGCACTTGCTCAGCAGCGCTTCACTTCTTACGAAGATGTAAGAAAATGTCTAGATGACTGCTTTAGTTCAAAAGAGCAACAATTTTTTTGGCGTGGCATCCACAAATTGTCAAACAGGTGAAAAAAATGTATAGCTACCGATGGGCAATACTTCGAATAAAATATTTTTTATCATTTTCCTGCAATAAACGTGTATTTTCTATTAAAAAATTCCGGTTTCATATTTACATGGTATCGTTCCTCCATATTACCTGGTATCATTTGTGCTATGACATTACTCTTTAGACTTTTCGCTTTTTTAGTGTTTCTTACCGTCTACCATCACATCGCATACATCTTCGCTCTAAGTTCAACGAATTCGATCATTAATACACCTCATTTCCCGTCCTTCATCAGGTCGGATATTTTTTTGTTCGCGAGAGGCATACGCGTTGTCCGCCAAATAATCGCTTGTGTCGAATCTAACGATAATCTAACGATTTCATAATCTCATAAGCATCGTCACATTCTATATGATAAATGAAACTGTCCGTGTACATGGTTTTACATTTGTCACGATACATCAGTGGCTTGTACTCGTGATGAAATTCATATAAGCAGATTTTCAATATGTCGAGTACATCTGTATCCACGTAAATCGGTTTGTTCTGAACTTCATTTCGAGTTGTGCAGTTCGATGGCGATCAAATTTTCCGCAAAGATGTTATGATTATGAAAATTTAGCCTCGCGGTTATTGCCTCCGCGCCGTCCCATTTTGTTAATAATTTTATGTCTACGTTATTTCGAACGATTTCCATAATTTTGCCGAATATCGCGTTATTCATTAGTTTATACAAATTTTTCTCGAAATTGTTTTTCGCGTGCATTCTAAACGTATTATACGGCGTATTGAGTTCAATGTAATTACGGAGTCAAGCGAATTAAGCGAATTGTAACACCCGGATCTTTGTTACCGTGACGAGACATTGCCGCAAGTTATGATAGTGGATGACGTAACGCGATTTATCGCGCATTAGGCAGAATGATTGTATATGTTACAGATACTCGAGAGAATATAATCAATGGATGAATCCGTAATCCGCGCTCATGTCAAAGTTCGCAGCCTCTTCGACCCATTGAAATTTGGAGTATGGCAATGTATGGTTGACATATCGCCCATCCGTATAGATTATTCACGTCATATAAGATTTCGTAATACATAAGGTCGTAATACAACAATGGTTTCAAGTTTGAGTTTTATGAACGCGTGTACTTGTTATTAGCCTGCACATATCTGTCCGAACATTGACTGAGGCCATCGCATATAGGCCGCGCTCGATGAATATGACCACATCGATGTCGGTGAGCAATTCAAATTTTACGCGCATATGTTTTAACATGGCATCTTACGTGAAACTAAGTAAGATGTAGTGCGTAGAATCAAAGCCGTAATTCGCAATGCAACTTTCGCGAAAATTTTTGAAAATGTTAGTTAATAACAAGACAACTGTTTTCAAATACAGATCACTGTATTCACCGAGCGTGCGAATGGAGAGTCGCTGCTAGACGTTTCTCGGCTCGAGCGTAATCGCTGTCGGATACGGCATTACCCGTCAACGAATTGAAAAATAATTCGCGCGATGGTAAGCGCGGGTCCTGCAATTTTTCGACGCAGTCAACGTACTCGGAGAGCCTTTTATACGTCATTTATTCAAATTCTTCATCTGATAGTGTTGAAAATTTGGAACGTACAATTTTTAATTAGTCTTTGTCGAGACACGACAATTTATTGAGTCTTGCATTTAGAAACTTATAAGAATCAATGAACCTTAATTTTACGCAATTTTCTGAAAATTATTTTTGTCTTTGGTGTTATCGACATGTTTAATGAGCGAAATGTATTTTTCTTTTGTAATTGGTAGTACGTCTACATGTATCCATCGTACATGGTAGCGATTTCTTTAATTATAAAATGCGCGTAGGCCGGTAAATTATGAAATATGATTGGAATATAAGACGAATTCTTATAATTTAAGTTATAATTTGAATGTGCTGCACTACGGTATCTACCGATTAAGTGATAATGATCGCTTACGATATGCCTTCCATTGCTGTTTAGACAACGCTTCCATGAGCACGTTAGCTCTACAATTTTTTATGCGGTGAACCAAATTGTTGAATTGTTGTGCGAATCACGCTATAGTCTTCATCACGACGACATCGATTCATCAACGAGTTGTCATATGAGCAGTGCATGTATTATAATACTACTAAACACTTTATGTCATTGATATTCAGAATCCCATCCTTTCTAGAACACACTCCAAATCGATGCATATTATGAATGGCATTTGTTCCAGGTTGTTATAGTTGCCGAATTCGAGCCTCCTGTCGTTCTCACTCGCATGGCGCAGTCGTTCATCTTCTGCAGCCCACTTCGTGCAATTATTCGCTCGAGCTGAAGTAATGGAAGTCATGTAGTATTTGACTGATTTTACGGCTGCCTCCCATAAACCTCATAAAATGGAGTGTATTGGGCAGGATGAGCTCTATAAAATTTTCAATTCGCGCAGAAAATCTTTAATCTCGGAGTGGACTTGTTGATCATTATATATGTCGTATAATTCTTGAATTTGTCTATGAGCGCCCACGGAGGTGGTCCCATTATCCGAATACACAGGTGTGCGGGTCTACCCTTACGCAAAATGAATCGCTTAAAAGCGGCAAGTAAAGCTTCGGACTTAAAGTACTTACTAATTCTAGGTGGATCACCTTCGTAGCGAAGCACACAAAAAGCAAAATGTACGCTTTGTGACTCCGCGCGTTTCGATGCTTTCCCTCATGTATCAAGAGTGGCCCGGTATAATCTACACCGCAGCGAGAGAAAGGTCTAGAGACGGTAACTCGATTGGCTGATAATGAGCCTATTAAGGCCTCTGATTGATTTGGTTTAGCCCTAAAAGGATTATACATATTTGTATTATTCCACGTATGGATCACAATGCTAGCGGCCAAAAGCGCTGGCGCACGAAAGCCATCGTGGCTTGCACTCGCGTGTAAGTTTCGTGTGTGTTTACTATAATACGCTGAGTTAATATGTGTTTGCGTGGCAAGAGAATTGGATGGCGCGCATTGAACGCGAGATTTGAATTTTTCAACCTTCCGCCAACTTGCTCAGTCTGCTTTCATGTAAAAAAGGAGATAGCGATAATATTACTAGAAGCGTTTACAATTTCGTTCTTGACTAGTGACTTTGATATTCGCGATAGAACACTCGCTATTGCATCGTTCTGCAAATATAATTTAAAGCGGTAGATGTTTCAACGAGGGATACGAAAGTAGATTCTGCGTGCTCTCGGTGAGCACCTTGGATAATCTTAAATAATACGCTATGATGCGGCATATTTTATTTAAATTCGAATACTTATTTAGCAAATCGTTGATGCAAGGATGAGAAGCGGAAGCGACTTCGCGGATTTTCTTTCGTTCGGGAAGATTATTGTCTAAACGCGTGAAGACACTGGAGGCCAGTCTTCTTCATCCCATTTTAGAAATTCGGGGCCATTCCACTACCTCTTAGCATTGATCAAGTCACAGAGATTTAGCCTTCGCGACAATGTATCGGCAGGGTTGTCGGAAAATGCGATATGACATCAGCGTTTGATTTCTATTAGGTGAGTTTGTACGTATCGACATTAGCAGAGAGATCGTCGCGCCAGAGAATTCTCTGTAGGCGCGTCTGGGACTAAAATCTACCGGTACATTTTTATGATATCAGCGGTGATGATAGAAATGAAAAAACGGGAGCGCATCAATTGAGATCAAATCTTGTTAAACAGTCGATCCCATTAGAAGTGTGTCGTTTAACAATACGCCGGAACTGCAAGATACATCGAATACAATATGGATTTTCGATTTTGCTCGATCGTTTTGAAGACGCAATGGGGAAGATAAAACGATAGTGATTCTTGGTAAAGAGTAGCTCTAGGCGTCGCATATGTCCCAGCGATAAATATTCGTCGAGAAACGCCGCATATTGAGTTTTAAACGAAGGATCGCGCTTGAAACGCTTCTCGATGTCTCTCAGTCGCTTAAGAGCTGCCTCACGTGAATCGCCAATGTTATTTAACATTTGCTCTCTGACCAGAAGTATGACTGTATATCTACTCTAAGACACGTTGTCTAAAAAGTGACGCTCGCAAATATTATCCTCCATTGTGTAATTGTCCGATTGCGCAGAGATGTCGTCCATTTACCAGGCACGACTGATATGTTCGTATAATTCCGTATTAATTACGAACACGTGAAACGAGTGAACTTTTGAGGCAGTCGATATGGTGCTGCCCAAACGATTCGCCAAAATCCAACCCAATCGTGTTTTCTGGAGAGTTGAGTGCTTGTCTGAAGACTTGACTTGACCAACGCATATCAGATTCCAAAACAACTCCGCTCCGATTAAAAGATCCGACGATATGTGAAATTGCGGATCAGCTAAACGAATGTTGTGCGGAAAATTAAATTTGTCCCTCTCCGAAGAAACCGCTGAAATTTTATTAGTAATCTGATCAGTAACGATGCATTCGATAGTCGCGATTGTAATTTGATTCTAATCACGTGATTGGACGAGGTTACCGTGCCATTGACGCCAGAAATCGAGATATTTAGTGGACGCGTTTCTAAACCGAGAGCTTCCATAAATTTCTTGGATACAAAGTTCGCATGCGATCCGCAATCCTATAAAGCTCGACACGTCCTGCGCGAGCCGTCGCCGTCGCAGACGAGCACAACCGCAGTCGAAGGCATGACTTATTCGCTATTAAATGATCCTGAAGCATGAATCGCTAGGACAGAGGGGGGAGGAGTTGCCTTAGATGCAACTTCCTTATCGGTATTGTTAGTCGATGGGTCCGCGGCTGAGGGCGTATGAAGCAGCATTGTGCCTTGCCTGGCACCTTACATTGATCGGAGGTGCATTTACTTGATGCATAAGACGAGGAGCGCAAGCAATTGACGCAAAGTTTGCGATTGTGAATTTCCGCAGCCCTTTGTTATACTGGAAGTGCCACAAAGGTTTTGCAATAATAAATGACGTGATATCCTTGACAGAAGTGGCATTTATATTTAAGTAGCCGCTCACGACGATGACTACTTAACATTTGGCTGCGATTTTGACTCGACCTTCTTTGTGGAAGTGATGCTAACCCTTGTGGTAGCCTCGAGCACCTGACATCGATGAGCGATAAAATCTAATAGCTATTTCAGCGACGGCTGCTCGTTGCCCATTAAGGAAGTTTTCCACTCGCGTAACATGAATGAGTCAAGCTTAGAGGTTAGAATGAGGACGAGAAGATCGAAGATACCAATGCGTCATGAGATGCCCTTCAGTGTCAGAAGGGCGTGCAAATGTTTCGCGGCGCCGTCAGAAAGATTCTTCTGAGATCGGTTGCATTTTCCTTTGTCATAGTCGGCAAATCCATTATAGCCTCGACGTGAACAATCACGCGCTTGTTGTCATATCGCTCCCTGAGAATTGACCACGCGACGTCGTCTAATTAATGTCTAACAATTCTAATGAACTGATTACAGCGTTTGCTTAGCCAGTGAATGACGCTCATAGATACTGAATCTTGAGAGCGAAGTGTCGGATAATCGAGTTATCGAGAATGTATCAAAAAACGGGAATCATTTATCATATTTGCCGGAAAATGTTGATAAATTTAACTTAGGCAATCGAATGTGCGTACTACGATCTGAGTTGCGAACACTTGAAGAGGACGGATAAAGGATAGACGTTCGCAATGTCGGCGAAGGGGAAATGAGCTGATCTTAGCGGATAACGCATAGAACGCTTCTTCGAAACCGTCTCGATCGCAGCCTTCAGACTCATCTAATGATTTCTAGACGTGATTACACATCGTTATATTCCGCCTAATAGTGTTCGAGTTTCGCCTTACGCTCTTCGAAATGAGCCACTATTGACGGGTTAATGGTGGCGATTGATTCTACATAATTCTGATACGCGTACATGATGCCTTTATCGCGCGCTGTCACATAAATATCGTCGCTTCTGATTGGTCGATCATCTTGAATGCAATACGAACACATACCAGGTATATAAGCTTAAATCCGCTGTTTTTAAGTCAGAAAAACACATTTTTTTTCCTAAGAAGCAAAAAGAAATTTATTCAAAGTATTTGCCCTCGCTAACTATACATTTTTCTCATCTTTCGGGCAATTTGTGTATATCACGCCAAAAAAATTCCTCATCTTTTGAGACAAACCACTCATCAAACCATTTCCGTACGTCTTTGTAAGAATCGAAGAGCTCAGCGAGCGCGTCGACGAAAACAGGTGATAGTCAGAAGGTGCTAGGTCTGGTGAATAAGCGGGATGGGGTAGCACTTCCCAGTTGAGTGTCTCCAAGTAGTTTTGGACCATTGTTGACGTGAGAGATGGTTCGTCGTGGAGGAAATTCAGCTTGTCATGTCTTTTCCGATAATGCGGTCTTTTTTCACGCAGAGCACGGTGCAATTTGATCAGTTGTTGGTGGTAGCCGTGAGCATTAACAATTTCACCAGGTTTAAGCTCATAGATGACACCTTCATGATCCCATTAAACACACAGCATCGTCTTCCGTCCGAAGCGATTTGATCTTGAGGAAAATGTTAATGATGATTGAGGAAGATGTTTGGGCGGGATCAATCCAAGATTTCTTGCGTTTAGGATTCTGAAAATAGATCCACTTTTCATCGCCTGTCACAATCCGACTACAGGAACGACTTTCTTTTTTGTCTGGCAAGTAGAATTTGGCATGTGTTTTGGCGTCGCTCCATCTGCCTATCGTTCAATTCATACGGCACTTATTTTCCGATCTTTTGAACCTTCCCCATGGCATGTAGTCGCATGGAAATGGTTGCTTGAGAAACACCCAATTGCTCGGCAAACATTTTTTGCGATTGGGTATCATTCTCATCCAAAAGAGCCTGCCATTGACAGTCCTCAATCTTCCTGGACCGATTTTCACGCTTCTTGTCACTCAAGTTAAAATTGTCGTCATTGAATCGGCGAAACCAATCTCTGCACGTTGTTTCCGATAAGGAAATTGTCACAGGCCTTCACAAGTATTCGATGCGATTCGGCAGCCGATTTCTTCAAATTGAAACAGAAAAGCAAAGCTTCCCGCATATGCTTTTTTTTTTAGCAAAAAACTAGACATTACGAAAGAAAAAATGTATATTGTTGTATGAAATTGCTGATGATGTTGCACTGATTGTTAAAAGATGTCAAACACATAAAAAAGTGTGTTGTGTGCCCAGAATAGCTTTGAACGCTCACTAATGCCACCTATGAGCAAACAGTGGATTTAAGCTTATACACCTGGTATACGCAACGGACACGACGGAGGGAATTTGATTGGCAACGGAGGCCAATGGTCTTCCTTATCTTGTTACGCATGCAATTAATCCTAGAAGAAGATGCGAAATGCCTTTCAGTCGAGCATCGTTAGACGGAAACGTTCCTCTCGCAGATGTTGCGCCATTGACGAATAGTGCCGTTGCATGTTGTCTGGATTAGGCCTTGTTTTCTGCCATCGACAGGATTCCGCTAACAAAACATTGATTCTGCAGGATATGACATAATATGAGCCGGGCTGCATCTCTGATGCATAGACGCGGGCCTTGCGGCTGCTTTTATTGAATTGTGTGCTGTCGCTAGTGCGACGCTTGTACTGATTGCTGCAACTGCCAATGCTTGTCTCGTCTCGATGAGATACACCTTTGTCTGACTGCCAAATTGCTGCTCGCCACTTCACTGAGGCCAAATACTTGACAGAATCCGGCTCGAAGAACCAAAGAAATATTGGCAATCTTGTTGAGTGTACGATGGATTTGTGATAACACGGCCATGCGATCACTGTCCAAGCGGTTCGCACGGTATAATTGTTTCGAGGGCACTTGGTCGAGAAAAATGAGATTTTCCCTGCTTTCCAAATTTTATTTGAACAGATCTCAAATGCGAACGTGTTTTACAGTAGCGGAAAGCATCTCAATGATAGTGCGGTAATTGTCCACGAGGCGAAACACGTGCTGTCGATGAGACAATTAAAGCGACCATAATGATCTGAATGTTTCAGATCGATTACGCGATGCATGCGTCGCTTAACAATTGACATTTCGTGGATTGATCGATTTTTTATCGATGTGATTAGACGATATGACTAGACGCCATAAACGATAGGAGTACCGAACAATATATATATACATATATAGGGTCTTTCAATAGGGACGTTCAAAATTTGTTGTGAATTGTTTAGTAGTGTATGGCAAATCACCATGGAGGTCATAATGTTGAGCAACGTGTTCAAATCATAAAATTTTATTATCAAAATCAGTGTTCCGTTCGAGAAATTCCGCGCATTATGTGATTTTTATCCTCGCCACAATTGTCCTGCCAAGTCGATTATTCGACGTTTGGTGGCCAAATTCGTGTTGGTTCGATAAATAATCAGCCAACACCAGTACGTCGCCGAAACGCAAGGCTGAAAACATCGTTGCTGTGCGTGAGAGTGTACGGAAAAACCCGAGGCGATCAATTTCTCGTCGTTTACAAGAACTTGGCCTTTCTGCGACTTCAACTTGACGAATTTTGCGGGATTTAGGTTTGCACCCCTATAAAATTCAACTGAACCAGGAACTTAAGGTAAATGATCATAGACAACGCCGTGTGTTCGCTGATTGGGTTCTGGAGCAATTGGAAGTTAAATTTCGCTAAATCTTTAGCGATGAGGCCCATTTTTGGATGAATGGATATGTGAACAAGCAAAATTATCGAATTTGGGACGATATCAATCCATGCGAGATACACTAACTCCAAATGCTCCCGAGAAAGTCACTGTTTGATGCGAATTTTGTCTGGTGGAATCATCCGTACTTCTTCCAAAACGAAGCGGGCGTTGCCATAACCGTCAACGGCGAGCACTACAGATCGATGATAAATAACTCTTCTTGTGGCTTAAAATGGATGATATACCGATAACATGTGGTTCCAACAGGATGTTACGCTACGTGCCACACACCACGATGGACATTCTGCACGAGCGAGAGTATGGTTATCTCGCGCGGCGGCTACGTGAACTGGCCACATGAGATCGTGCGATTTAACGCCTTTAGACTTCCTTTAGGGCTAAGTTAAATCATAGGTCTATACGAATAAACCACAAACAATTGATGCTCTCAACATAACAAACGTTCATCCAGCAAATTCAGCTAGATTTATGCGAGAAAGTCAGACCGAATCGAAAATTGGACCGCCCGAATACGTGTCACCAAGCGAAGCCGCGACGGACACTTGAACGACGTTATATTCCATACTTAATGCCATAAAATATTCTTTCAAATAAAAAAAAATTGAGTGGATCTCACACACAACTTGTTTTATTTACATTTAAAAATTGAGCGTCCTTATTGAAAGATCCTTTATTAGTGAGAAGTTTAGTAGATTGAATAGTGAGCATATCGTGAGAGTATTATTTTATAATACTAATAAATTGTGATAAATTCATTATAGTGCATAAGGATCTTTTACTGTGCGTGACAAGTAGAATGTTGTTTATAAAATCTCGTGTAAGAGTTGTGATGCAATTTATGTGGGACAGATGTGTAGATAGCTAACATGTAGAGATCAAGAAATCACGGAGCATAAAAACCACATTCCGATGGAACCTTCGTATTGTAACGGAGCATCGGTTACAAGAAGACCATGATTTCGATTGGAACAACATTATAATACTGGACGAGGAGCATCACTACAGGAAGAGATTGATTTCAGAGATTATTTATCAGGAAACAGACGCATGAACTCAACTTGCAGATGGATATGGAGGCGCTTCCCAAAGCCTACTTCCCGATCATAGAACTAAAGGCTTGAGTTGTTGTCACGTCTAGTCAGTCAGAGTCGTTCATACGCAGTAATAAGTCTTTTTGGATTGTTTATAATTGATTAACATTTTAATGATACATTTTTCCATTTGTTATCTCGGAAAATTACTAGCTAAAAAACAAAAAGTGACTCACTGTGTCTGATACTGACTGGTCAACATTATTAGGAATCGATTCTTGAATTATTTTTATAGTAATGTTTATTGCGATATGGTGCTCTGTGAGCATAGTGAGCGTCCTTATATTTGCTGGATAATTAATTATAGTCTTAAAATTAATTCTCCATATTCTATTTTACGATATTTTATAATATTTCCTAATTTATTTTCTTTTTCTTTCACTTTTTTTGATTTTAATTTCGATACTTAAATTCTCGATGTAGGGAAGTTCACCACGACAGGATAATTTTTATTCTCAGTTTTTATATATGTTAATTTATGTTGTCTTTCAAGAAGACTCAAAAGTGAGCCGAAACATCCCAGTGAACACTCCTGTGAGCAATTTCGGAACATTTACATAACACAGTGTACGTAAATATTACAAACATTACAACCAGCGCAACGAATCAATGATCAGATATATCATTGATATAATAAAGCTATAACTTACCGTATACACTAACCGTGTTGTTACTGTTTCGTTGTATAGTTATGTAATGTTTATGAAATTTGAACAACATAAATTTTCATTCTCTGAAAATGTTATGTTCGTAAATGTTACGGAACTATGATAATGTAATTGCGACATCATTTTTAAACATAAAATTTACATGATTTTATCAACATCAATAAGCAGACTGTAAATACTTCGTAAATGTGACATCAGTATTATAATATATAATGTAATTGCAACATTATTTCTAATACATAACATTTACGTCATTTTGTTGATGTCTATAAGTAAAATGTAAATGTATCGTAAATGTGACATTAGTATTATAATGTAATTGCGACATCATGTTTAATGCAATATAATTATGTGATTTTGGTGGTTTCAATAACGAAAACTTTATTTAATGGCATAAAATGTGAACGAGCATATAATATATCGATATTGCGCTTTTTAATATATAAAAGTCTAATGTAATATATGGTATATTTAATATGTTCGCATGGAATGTTTCTTAATACTTTGTAATGTATTTAATATAACAAAGCCGTGTTTGTAATCCGATAAAAAATTTATAAACATATATAATTATGTATGAAACATACATCCTTCTTTCTTTTAATTCTAATAATTATATTTTTAATGTTTTCTCATTATTATTATTATTTTTATCACACTAAAAATTTTACAAAAGAAAGAAGGATATATGAGTATATTTCATATATAATTATATATGTTTATAAATATTGATGCATGTTTATCTATATTTATACATACATTTATACATATATTTATACATATTCGTGCAAGAAAAATTTTTTACCAGGAAATGTTTTCCATAAAAAAATCATGCATTTATATAGCATACCCACATACACACTCACACACACACACACACACACACACACACACACACACACACACACACATCTCAAATTTGAATATATATATGATATCT
>Ga0157363_1001960_pt1 | contig 17732 bp, 19 predicted proteins | sample AttsexASBM1_FD_111477 | JGI IMG/M metagenome (GOLD analysis project Ga0157363, IMG submission 111477) | Fungus gardens microbial communities from leaf cutter ant in Ribeirão Preto, State of São Paulo, Brazil - Atta sexdens ASBM1 | ecosystem: Host-associated > Fungi > Mycelium > Unclassified ... | reverse complement strand
TTGTGTGCGTGCGTGCGTGCGTGCGTGCGTGCGTGCGTGCGTGCGTGCGTGCGTGCGTGCGTGCGTGCGTGCGTGCGTGCGTGCGTGCGTGCGTGCGTGCGTGCGTGCATGTGTATGTATGTATGTGTACACATACAAAGTAAATACAGTTAAGATAAATAATATTAAATTTCATAAGAAAGACGTATACATGAGAACATAATTTATAGAAAATAAATGCCTTAAGTTTAGCTAAATCTTAAATGTTTATATAATTCTGTGTGAATTTATATACTACGTAGGGTAGTTCTTTAAACTACGTGCCGAAATTATTTTTCGATCTTGAAACGCAAACTCTACTAAACCACCACAGTAATATCATGAGTTAAATTGACTAGCAATTTAATAATTTGATGCTCTTTATGAATCTTAAAACGATTTTATAATAATGCTGAATGATATATTAAAATCTGTAAATAATTAATTCTTATTGCGAAAAATATTATCTCGGCCGAAAATCGAACCTGGATCTCTAGCATTCCGTACAACCATTTTAAGCATTTGTGTTTAAGATCGAAAAATCATTTCGGCTTGAAGTTTAAAGGACTATATATGTAGTATAAATTCATACAGAATTATATAAGCACTTATGATCAAGCTAGACTGTTTAAAGTATTTATTTCCTACAGAATTAAGATATTGGATGCATCCAGTACTATAACTGCTCACTGAGCGTTCAGTGAGCGGTTATAGTACTGGATACATCCAATTAAAAACTAAACTATATTACATCAATTGATAATAACGATATAAATTGACGTATATATACTCGTAACATACATCTCACACACACACACACACACACACACACACACACACACACACACACACACACACACACACCTCAATATACGCACCTCGATAATAGTACTAATACCAGTAGGAATGAGAACAAGTAAGGAAGAACCTTCATCACAAAGATAAAGGAAAATCACAGTTTGACTGAATGCACGCCATATCACAGTCCATTTGCTGAGACCTATGAGATTACTCTTCTTCCGCCAAAAGCTAACGTCATTTTTAATAGCAAGGAAATCGAACAACAACTGTAAAAGAAAAAATTGGCGCTCTCTTTTATTTTACGTTTTTTTCAGCTTTTATAATGCATGTAATATTTATACTTGTTGTACTCACATGTACAGCTGCAATGAAGAAGGTACCACCTAGTAGGTAAATGTTAGTATCTGCAAAGATGCCCTTGACTTCATCGACATCTCTGTCAGAGAAGCCGAGATTCTTGAGATTCTCCATGGTTGCTTGCACGTGCAACACTAATCTTAACTTTCCTAAAGACACAGGTGAATATTCTACTGCAACGTTCATCGTATTATTTTGTGGAGTAATCCGCTGAAGATCCCGATGCCGTGTTCTTAAGAAATCACAGTTCACTATTGGCAAAAATGTCTGTTTGCCAATTATTCTGCAATAAACAAGCAAGGTAATTTTTAACAATTAGCAATTATTCGAGATATACGTATGTTGTGTTGCACAAATAGAATAAAAATTTATATACTTTATATGGTTTACGAGTTCGGCAGGTATGCCATATATAGGAAGCATAACGTTGTCTGTCATTATTGTAAATGTCACACGACTTTTCATGTGTGAGACTGGACGTATAACAATCTGGCTATTAGCTTTCTCCACTGTGCGATCACCTAATAACTTGAATGCCTCTGCTTCAGGTACTATGTATTGTGTCATTTTAATTGCAGTGTACGAAGTAAATATATCCTGTAAAGATATAATTAAAGTGGTATAGAATAGATAGAATGTTGGAGAGTCCAACAAACAAGTGTTTACATATATCACAATATTACATATCGCAAACTTTACTTTTTGCAAATCGACAAATGTCCTGTCCTGTTTTATAAAGGGAGGCACTAAAAATATATGTAAAAACAATGTTCCATTCCGCCGTGTCTCATGTGGTACAGTCAGTATCACTGGACTGTAAGAAAGAAAGTACATTCATTAGATTTGCAAGAGGAGAAAAGTCTCCTTTATTTTCATATAATGCTCTTGTCTTGGATTTATGTAAATCGATTCTCTCCCTCTCTCAAAAAAAAAACCCCAAAAAGGCACAAACAATGACTACATTTACATGGCACGCTTAATCCGGTCTAATAATATCTGTAATTATGAAACTGATCAATCAAGAATAACCATGATTGATTAATTTCATAATTACGAATATTATTAAACCCAATTAAGCAAGCTGTGTAAATATAATCAATAGCACATACAAAAAGAATATATTAGGGATGCCCAAAAAGAGACTAATGGAGCACTTATACCAACCATAAACTGTTAATTTGTACTATAACCAGTAAAGTTTAACATAATTTCAATGTTTTTGTTCATGAATTATGAGATGCATATAACTTGTGTCATAACCATAAAGTTAATTCAAATTTGTGTTTCTTACATATACAGTTCTAAAGATATAATATTATTAATTCAAATTTAAATTTTACAGCAAATGGCAGCATGTAAATCTAAAGCATTGTACTTACTGATTACGGCACAGAGTTTAAGCCAATATAAACTCTCCCTTAATTAACATGAACAGTCTGATTAAGAATGAGACGATTCCACTTAATATTTGCAATGTTTGTGAGCATCATTTCATCTTTATCATTTTCAAACAATATTAAACAAGGATGAAATGATGATCGCGAACTGGAACATGCCCTAAATGATGCTCATGGGGATACTCACATGATTTGCATTTGATTGTAATCAAAGTTTTGTGCAGAATATACGAGATCGGCATCTCTGTTGATGGGATTTCTTTTAATGGAGCTGTACATGTACAAATCCAACTGCGGTCGTTCGCTCAGATACGACTCAAGGCATGGTTTGCCATCCTCGCAAGCCGGCGATACGAATAACAGGGATAACGTGTATATCGAATAGACGATATATGCCAAAAATATCTCGGAAAGAATAACACTGAGCGAAGGCCACTGCATTTCAGCTAATTTCGATGTGAATACCTTGAGAAGTATCTGTATTACAAAAGATAGATGCATACATTACAACATTACATTGGTTCTTATATGCTTTGATTTTCATTCAAGCAATAAGTGAACAATATGTTTACACGCGTCCAATTACAACCCGACTAATCCAGCTTAAGCCTGGCAAAGCCTAGCTATGGCTATCATTGAATGCTTTCCATTTGGTGATACAAGTCAACACAAACATCATTTTATCTTTCTTCAGAAAGTAACAAAAATAAAATGACACTTGTGTCGTTTTGTATTATCAAATGGAAAGCACCTTTTATTCCTCTCTGAATGTCAAAAAAGAATAGATAGAATGATGTTTGTATAGATTCGTATCACTAAATGGACAGCTCCATTAGGTATTCACCACTCAGTCAGTCCACCAGCGATCTTCGTGGTTTTGTGTGCCTTGAATGCGGAATGCTTCTTCTTCTTCTTCTTCTTCTTCTTCTTCTTCTTCTTCTTCTTCTTCTTCTTTTTCTTCTCAACTCAATTGTCTGTTTGGCTTTCTGACTCACTACGAAAGGTCACAATATCATGCCATAAATTTATGTATATCTCATGGTGAAAAGATTACATGATGTACTTGATTTACGAGCGTCTCTTCCTAATTCACTGTCCTCTCGTTTCTTCTTCTTCTTCTTCTTCTATAATTCTCTGCTTAGATTTCCGACCCAATATAAAAGGTCATCGTATCATATGAAAAATTGGATCCAAAGATCCAAAAATCCTGTGATGGCTGTAATGGCCTCCTTGCTTGGGGTCTTGAGCTCGCATTGACGCATTGGGCTTGGGCCGATATAACGTTCGCCGCTGAATCACAAATGCGAATGTACTTTCATTTAGTTCTAAGAGATCGCGCCACACGTATAATGCAGTGCATTAATTCGCTGGATCATAGTAGCGACCCGACTTATCGAAAATAAGAAAATGTAGTACTAAAAAGTTGATAAAAATTTTGAAAAAATTCTTAAAGTTCTATGAGAAGAAAATAAATGATTTTTATCTCTTGCAGTTTTTCTGTAAAGTTGATAGTATTTGAGTAAAAAATAAATGTAGATAAGTCAGGCCGCTACTAAGACCCAGCGAATTAATACACTCAGCGAATATATACCATTTTTGAATTAGCACATGGAGAGAAACCTGGAGATCAATTCTGTATCTTGAAACGAAATGAAAAGTACTAAAGTGAACAAATTTACTAGAGGTTGACCAATAAAATTATCAATATTTTAGTAAATTCGTTCACTTCTGTAATTTTCATCTCCTTTCAATATACAAAATCGATGCCCTGAAAGAAGACATGACGGATGATTAAATCGTACTACATGTAACACGATTATATGAATCTTACATCTAAGACTGTCTTAAGATGTTATAAGTCAATCCGAGAACTGTATTAGTATCCTAGCATTATTTAAGAGATAGTTTTAAAATAAAAAATGGACTATGAGTATCGTTTCATGTTTAGTGTTTCAGTTGGCAGCCTTAGTCTCTTATCGACATTTATAAGGTCTGTTTTCTATGGCTGAATTAGTGTACACTTTTGGAACTTGAAGTGAGATAGGTTTGATATTTTTGTTGAAAATGAGAAAGAGAGTGGTAGTGCAGTCTAGTACAGGAAACAGACCATAGACAAAGATGGCGATGATTCGGAGAGAGATGCTTGCAAATTGCATACACCATGGCATCCCTTCCACCATGCTCCCATCTGTACTGTGTGATGTGTCATATCGTAATGTCTTCAGCAATCGTCAGCTTTACTTAATGTCAAATGTGTTTTTATTATTGCATTGCACTAAAGCTTACTTTTTTCGCCAAATTTCAAATATATATTTACTTCTCTTAAAATAAAGAGTGTATAAAGAGTATACTAACATGTACGTATGTAAGTATGTACATACAGCTGCAAGTCTCAGTCCAGTTCTTCTCTTTGCTCTTTAATTTGACACTTATCTGGAATGTCTGACGTCGTCGACGATAACAAAACAATTACCAACAAATACCAATTTGAAAAGTTTCGTTTTCACTTGGTATCTTTAATGATATAGGAGATTTATTGACAAAATATATTAATTGGAATTCGCAGTATACAATTGAAGAGAGAATTCCATGACATAAGAAGAGAGAAGTAATGATAATTTTTGAAGAACATCAGACTCAAGATACGTATGTAAGTATGATAATGAAACTATCTGATAATATATATATATATATATATATATATATATATATATATATAAATAATTATTAAATACAGTAAGGCTGATCACACTACACGCTCAAGCAAACTCGTCAAGTATGCTTGCACATATTGCACGAACGTGTATGATGTCTTGCGATAACTATGCATTTCTGTCATCTACATATTCCAATAAATTTCCACAGGCATATGTGCTTGTATATACAAGCATTTAATATTTACTTTTATATTTGACTTGGCTAATTTTATAGTATAGCAGTTTTTGATGTGCATTAATCTTCAATTAATGCAAGAGGTCAAATTTGTTAGTATTATGACAAAATGCAAAATAATTAAGATCTATTTGTGTTGCTTGAAATCCAAAATTTTTACATTTAAAATGAAATAAATATACATTTGGGTGTTGAAGAAAGAGAAGACAAAGATGCTGAGTGCAAAAAGTAAACAGTGCACAAACAGATAATGTTCTAATTAAATTATAAATGTGCTACACACACACTCTGGTTTATATGTATGGTTTATATGTATGGTTTATATGTATGGTTTATATGTACATATGTACGAGTTGTTTGCACATAGGTATATTGAATAAATTTTTATATTTGCTCAAGTCATTCGTATAAGCGAAACTAACTGCAGATTTCTGATACACACAGTTTAAGTGTACAAGCGGCTTACGCAAGCATACTTGACAAGTTTCCTTGGCTATGTATGTGGCCAGCCCAATGAATGAATACAAAATCGCAAATACTAAACAGAGAAAATTGGCGTTTGTCCGCGTATGCGTTTTGCTAAGAGGACTAATCTATAGAAATGAACATCAAACAGCGACAAAATTTTTACAAATTTTTTTGCAGGTGAACGTTAGAAGATCAGATTAAAAATGCCAAGTTCGTACCTATATGCCATTAATAATGAAGGACGTGTGTTTGGATTATCGACATCGGGAAATATGTGGCGGGAATTTATGTATTTAGGCCTTGAATTTAAACAATTATCAGCTGTACCACATTTTATGTGGGCCATTGGCGGTGATCGTCAAGTATATGTTCATGTTCATGGCTTAGATATACCAATTAGAATCAAAGAAGAAACTTATGAGAATGAGGTATGTCTATCTAAAGTATACCATCATAAGTTAATAATTCAATAAGATAGCATATAAATCAACGACAATTAATAATAATAAACATCATGTTAGCGATGGTTGCCTTTGGAGGGTTTTTCTGGAAGACTACTTCCAACGGACAGATACAATTTTTCCAATCAAGATGGTACAGTTGATCGTAGTAGAGACAAAGTGAAATTGCCATCAATGGCATGGCAATGGGAAGGTGACTGGCAAATTGAAACAACATTAGATGGCCAGCCATTAGATCATGATGTAAATACAGTCCTTAATGCTTATAAAATCTATATTGCTGTATTATGTGTTTCCTTTTCTGTTTTAATCTACGATTTTATACATTTAATATTGTTATGCCCGCGCCGTGCCACTTCCGAGCGAAACAAGTGATCGGTGGAATGAATAAAATTTAAGAGCGCGTCATCGGGATTATCAGTTTCTAAGCTGTTCCGAGCTGTCAATTGGACATCTGATTGATCTTGTGAATGAGCTATCGCTTATATGTTCGGACGTGCTCCGAGACCGCTTCCGTATCTGTACACTGTTCATATTCTTTCGTCATTGTATGTTAATAAATAGTCTTGCTTTCTTTAAATGTATGTCCCTTTTATTCTTGTAGCTTGGGAGTGCGCGTACGGGTTTGCGATTACGAATTAGGTGAATTAACGGAACGGTCGCGCGAGTGCAACAATAAAATTGTATAAAACGAACCTGTACAGATAATAATTATCGTTTTTAAAAGAGAAGTAACTTTTGATTACTTAATTGTATAAATAAACTTTAAAAAGTAATTGCAGTACTGAAACATCTTTGTAGAAAAAGCTTAATATTTTCTACATTGTTTTTACATAGAATCTAGAGTTATATACTAAATATATTTTTTGCGCATTCCATAAGTGTTATATTTTTCATAAGATTTTGTTTATGTAGATTTGTTAACAGTTGTGCCCACGACCAAAGAAAATCTTATGATCACAGAGAATCTGATGTTTTAATATAGGGATGGACATACGCAATTGACTTTCCAGCTACATATACTACAAAAAAGCAGTGGAAGTCTTGTGTAAGAAGGCGTAAATGGGTTCGTTATCGGAGATATAGCGCTATGAATTCATGGTGTGCTATTGCACCTCTACATAAAGATCCAACCAAGGTGATGAAATACTATAATATTTTTCCATTCATTTTTGACAATTTTGCATACACACACAATTACATTTTATTTATATACATATATATGTATATACACCAGTGCCACATATGTTTTTAGGAACCTTTTATCGATATAGCAGTGGGTGGAAATCAAATGCCTGGAAGTAGTTCGGGTAATTTAGTAGTCTGGGCAGTAACGGCTCATGGAAGGGTATAACTTTTTTTTATTACAGCTTTCCGAAAGATGTAAATATTTAATTAAAAAATTAGATTACTATTTGTATCAATTTGTCATTTAGATCATGTTCCGTGTTGGAACAAGTACAACCTGTCCTGAAGGACAAAGATGGAGCGCTATCAAATTGGCAAATGGTTACGAAGTATGTCAAATTAGTGTTGGAGCAACCGGTCTTGTTTGGGCTGTACTTATGGTAGGCAAAGCGTTAGTTCGTACAGGCGTGACAAGAGATAATCCAATGGGTAAATGAACAAGATAAAATTTAGTTACATTGGCTGCGTTCGGAAACGTTGTTCGGATGCCTTCACTGCCTTGGATTTATCATTTTGTCCTTGTTTAACATTAATGTCCGAACGCAGTCATTGAGATATTCTAATACTTTGATAAAATGGTACGAATTAAAGGTGAAAATTGGTCAGAAGTGGAACCACCGCAGAAAGACTTGAGATTGATACAAGTTAGTGTCGGTATTGATGCTGTATGGGCTATAACACATGATGGCGGAGTATGGTTTCGAAAGGGCATTCAAGGTGAAATAAGTGGCGTTTGTGAACAATTAGCCACTGGAACCGGTTGGGTTGAAATGTTAAGCAAAATGGCATTAATATCCGTTGCTCCAAATGATCAAGTAACGATGTTTAATCAATTCGCAATTTATGTCGTAAAGAAAATAGAAAATTATATATCGAATTGTATATTTACTTTTATTGCTAATTCTCTTTATTTTTCTATTATGAAGGTATGGGCCATTGGCTATGATGATCGATGTTTGTACTATCGTACTGGTATAACTCGCTCTGAATTGACAGGGAAACGATGGAAATTAATAAACGCACCGTTGCAATTGAGTAGAGCAAGTAGCAACGCCAGTTTGTCATCTAGCAACAGACACAGCACTTGCGGCACACCGCAACAACAACGTCATCAGAGCTGGAGTTCCTTGGTAGGAATATTAACGCTATCCCATCATTTGATATCTAAATCACTCGCGTAATAAAATAAAATTTGATGAATTTATATTATTTTATGATATATAATTATATGTATAATATAATGTAATGATACTTATATAATATATATAATATCACATGATGTACCTATATGAGTATATTATGTGATAAATTCAGTTTCGAGCGGGTCTTTTGTCTTTATATATAGAATCGCCCTCATAGTACTGGTGAAGGTACAATGTTAATTAGAGAATGGGAAGAGCAATCACGTTCGGCACCAACACCCACGTCTTTAAAATTGTGGCAACGTACCGGCGATGGCATATCCGCAAAAAATACTCAACAAACATCTTTTCAAGATATATATCTAAATGAAGAGAAAAAGAAGTAAAAATTTACGTTTTATCTTTATAAAATGTAATAATAACTGGTACATAATAATAATAATATAAGTGTAATTGTTCCATGTTACAGATCTACAAATTCTGTAGACACAAGTGACTTAAATGAAGCGAGTGTTGCTAATATAACTATATCTAATGAATCTTTAGCAAAAAGTGGAGAATCGATAATTGTCTCGGGAAAAGGAATGGGGGGCAGTACTGTCAAGGTTAAAATGTTTTTGAGATTTAAAAATACTGATCGATACATATAAGACAGACATATACATAAAAGAAAGAATCCTCTCTCTTTTCATATAAGATATAAGACGTAAAAGAAAAAATTTCTTTATGACAAATTATCTTTTCTAATAGATTAATCCTGCTGCTTGGAGTCCTGTTCATTCTGTCGGTTCCATGGTAGGTGTTGAAGCGCATCCAGAAACTGATGGAAGTGTATTTGATCCGGATTTGACTGGGGACTCTGGAGTGTATGGCGAAGATGAAAGCGCAGGAATAATATATTGGGCCGAATGTGATGTATCGTGGTATAAAGTAGAAGCTGGGGCATGCTTTGTCGATCCAACAAATCCACCTAAATGGTAAAATGTTGTCTTATATAGTTATGTATTATATAAGGTAATTAATATCGGAATTTTTTTTTAAATTTAAAATTATATCAAACTATATCTATAATTATATCAAAACTATAATTATATCAAACTATAAATTTACATAATGTTTTTTGTATAGGATTGCTGACAGCAATGGTGCAGCGCAAGGGGAAATTGGAGAACTGTGGAGAATAAATATTTTAGATGAATTAAAAGCGAGATTAAAGAAAATATCATTTGATTCGTTGATAGTGTATGAAAAAGTAGTTGAAAAGTAAGTAAAAAATATTGATAAGGTATATATTAGTTTTAAATGAAACATTTCTTACTCGATGATTTTTTTATAGATCATCTTGGGTGAAAAACGGCGACGGTAAATGTAAAATTAAAAACGGCAGTCTATACGAAGATTGCAAGATTGAACTGGAATGGATAAGTAGTGATATTGGATTATTAGATTCTGGAACTTTAATTATATTAAATTCAGATGGAGTAACAAGCATAGTACGTTGATTATTACAATCAAAATATTTCTAAATTTGTAATGCACGATCCTAAATGCTTTATAACGCAGTAGTAATAAATTACAGATACAATTTCCTGTTTCGGAAATTACATGTGTCGTTTGCTGCAGTGAACCAGGTAATCCAAGGATAGCAGTTCATACGCCTAAATTAAGTCGTTCAAAAGTCATTAGATTACAATTTGCGAGTGATACAGAAATGGAAGACTGGTTGGCGCATTTAACTTCTGGTAAGGACACACGTCAGTACATATAGGAAGGGCAAGGTTATTCTTTTTATCTTTTATTATAGTATCTTGCCAGATGAATAATGTATACGGCAAACCTGGTCCGAATTCCATTTGGACCACAACTGCATTAGGTGACGTGTATGTATTCGATCCTGCAATTGCAGAGGTAAAGCACAAATACGGCTATATTATATACGTTAATCAAAAAGGATTCTATATATGTTATTTCAGTCTTATTATATATTTATATATTTATATATTATTTATTTTATTGCTTAGGAATGTCAATTATCTAAAGACGGATACGTACAAGAAATGGATATTGCTGGTAAAGATTTACCATTTGAAAGCATATTACAAAATGGTTTTGGATACGGTAGTACTCTAAGAATTACAGTATGCGTTCATGATGACGCTGACAGGTAAATTAAATTTATTAAACAACTAATCTAACAGTTGTACCTCTTGTTCAATTTTAGAGCGAGTGAGTGAGTGAGGGAGAGAGAGAGAGAGAGAGAGAGAGAGAGAGAGAGAGAAAGAGCAGCTTGTGTTATTAAAACTATTTATTCCAGGTTGTCTTTTAATTTCGTCTGTTACACTACAACGTTTGTAAAACAAAAGACTGTGACAGACAGTCATGACATTGCTTTGCATTTTAATCCAAGACTCAAAGAAAACATCATTGTACGAAATACATATCAAAATGGTCAATGGGGAGATGAGGAAAGAAATGGAGGAAGTCCATTGAAAGCAGGCTGCGATTTCACATTGTACATCGTTTGCGAAGAACGCGGTTATAAAATTCATATTAATGATAGCGAATATACTTTTTACAGTCATCGAATACCTCCCACCAGTATTACACATTTACGTATCAAGGGATTAATGACTTTATGTAGTCTCATATATAAATCTACATCTGTAAGTAAAATATTCTATCACTGAAGTGGTTTTTTTCTTTATTTTATAATATTGACTACCTTGGCAATTATAATATATGCGTGCATGCATACGTATTTTACTGTTATATACTTTACATAGGTAATTATTGAACCCATTACAATGTTTTGGAGGCAAATTGGTGGACATTTGAAAAAAGTTGAGACGTGTTCCGTGGGTGTTACTTGGGGCATTGGTTACGACAGTACTGCTTGGGTATATACAGGTGGTTGGGGAGGCGCGTTTCTCAAAGGTACTTAATATTGATATTTATAATTAATAATAAATGAACTGATAAGTTTTGTATAAAAGACAAAAGAAGGAAAGAAAATGAGTACTCTCTAAATTCCTAGGGGTGATATTTTACCACAAAAGAAATTTAGAAAGTACATTGAAGATTTTAGGCACGATATTTAGATCGAATTAATGTATCTATAATTCAAATAATGCAAATTGTTAATGTGAAAAGAATTACATAGGCTTAGGCACCAGCAATATCGGAGTAAATACGATGGTAGATACCCATAATTATTATGTATATGAAAATCAACGTTGGAATCCAGTAACTGGATATACTGCACATGGACTTCCAACAGACCGGTATATGTGGAGCGATGCAACTGGACGACATAAATGTACGCGAGAACATACAAAATTATTGTCAATGCATTGGCATTGGGTAAGTGAATGAGAAAAAAATCTTTTCGAAAATAAATTGAAATTCTGAATTCACTAGAGCTTTGTGTTATAAAATAATTAAAAAATAGTTTACTATTACGACATATTCTTGGAATAAATATTAGGTGTGGGAAAAAGTCGTGGCGTTTTTTTAATGCCATCTAACGGGAAAAACGCCACGAACTTTTTCCCACACCTAATATATTTTTATATTTTGAAGGTATCAGATTGGATAGTTGACTTTCACACATCCGGTGGTGTTGATAGAGATGGATGGCAATACGCTACTGATTTCCCATCGCAATATCACGGTAAGAAACAATTTACTGATTACGTTCGAAGAAGACGATGGTTTAGAAGATGTCAACTAACTACCAGCGGACCTTGGCAAGAATTGGGAAATACTAAACTCGTTGATGTCTCTTTATATGTATGTTTTATATTTTTATTATCATCTTTACACATTTCGGAAGGAATATATTTTGTTAATTCTTTGTTAATTACAATAGGCATCTGGAAAACCTGGCACGGATGATCTTATTCATGTTTGGGCAGTTGCTGCAAATGGTGAAGCTTTGTTCAGACGAGGTGTCTCAGAATCTTGTCCAATGGTACAACTATTTAAATTGTTTTTAACTTTTTTACATACAATATTATATATATATCATATGTATGCATGTGCATAAAATTGTTTTTTGATTACGCATATAAGAGTATATAAGATAATTTCTAATGAGCAAAGTACTTAACCATTAAGTTATATACTTTTGATCTACTTTTGATCTACTTTTAATGATTCTACATGTTTCACATATTAAATAGGGAGTATCATGGGAACATATACCAAGTGATCAGCCCTTAATTAGCATATCGTGCGGTCCATGTGGACAAGTCTGGGCTATTGGAAAGAATGGTTCCTCCTGTTGGAGGCTAGGCATTAGTGCTACAAAACCAACTGGTATAAAATTAACAAAAAATTATCACGGCATACATGTACATAATAACTATAATTACTACAATCTATTACGTCTAATAGATAAGAAGGTATTTAATCAAAAATTTTAAGATAATCGATATTTTATAAAATTTAGGTATACAATGGCAAAATGTCGAGCCTCCTTCAGGCGCTCAGTTGAAGCAAATTTCAGTAGGACATGATGTTGTGTGGGCCTTAGATACAATTGGTCGACTGTCAGTACGCCGAGAAATACAATCCAATGTTTTCCCCGAGGGAACTTATTGGCAGACATTACCTGCTATGCCAAACGATCCCATTCATATAGGTATCAAGTAGTTACTCTCTTCCCTTTCATTTCTTCTATTTCATTGTATGTGTTAATGACGTGTTAATACATTCATAGATATGTCAGTCGCAAATGCTAAGCAAGGATTCCGACATGTATCCATTTCGAGGGAGCAAGGACAAATTTGGGCAATTTCAGGAGCTGGTATTATTTGTCGAAGAATTGGTGTTACTCATGAAAATCCAGCTGGAACCGGATGGGTAACTGGTATAGGGGTAAGTAGCGAAAATAAGTTTCAACGAGTTAAAAATTAATTTAATAAAAAGTAAATACGGGTAAATAGAAAATACGGTATCTAATGATTACATGAAACTATAATAAAAGATTGAAATTAGAATTTTTTTCTAATAACTTGCTAATTGCTATACAATTGGTAAATATAGATAAATGACTATAATATTCTTTTTTTTAATACCTAGTGACAAAAGTAGTACTTTTCTATTTGAAATAATTGCATCACTGGAGCGCAATATTAAGCTGGAAAAAAGTATAAAATTTTTATTTCAATACTATCTCATAATTTACATGATGTTAAAATTATTAAATGAGAAAAATAAAATTTGGATTTTTTTCCTAACAGGCAAACTGGCAAAGTGTAAGTCTTGGAGGACTTGTAAAAAAGACAAAATAATCTTTATTATACGTATATTAAAATAATGCGTTATATAAATAAATACGTATATTAAAAGCTACGATAATATTAAATAATTAATAACTTTATGATTGCCTTGTAAAGTGTAATATCGCATGCGTACACATGTATATGAACACAAAAGTCCATGCCAATATAATGTTGTTAATTTGTAATCAATAACCATAATAGTATAGGGCAAATTACTTGACCCTACACATTGAAAAGTTCTTCTTCAATATGATGGATATTAAAGAAATGTTGAAACGAGAGAGAGCGAGAGAGAGAGAGAGAGAGAGAGAGAGATAGAGATAGAGAGAGACAATTAAATAATTTATAAAATAAGATATATAAAAGAATATACAATACATGTACATCATTTAAATTACTTTTTGAATTACAGCAGAATATACTTATACGATAAAATAATAATGTCATTATGTAAACATTTTATTATTTTTTTTAGTAGTTAGAATATGTGTGACAGATGAACGGATAAATGTAGTATCTGTGACTAGCAAAATAGCCCAAAAAATGCTTACAGATATATAATAAAATTAAATAATACTTTTCTGTGATTGTGTAAACATTCCAATGAGCGTAACAATATTTATTAAATACTTAAGAGCTACTTTTATCAATTTTATGAACCAAGAAACTCATAAATTCGTATTTGGAGACACAGAGTCTCGGCGTTAAGACATGACGTGAGACAGTGCCGTGCTCCTTATAATCACAGCGCTCAATGTTATCAATAAAATGTTACGACAATATTTATTAATTTTATTTTTTCTTACAGCCAATATATATTTCGTTAAATTTTGTACAGATAAAATGTAAAACGTTTTAGTAAAATGAAACTGTAAGAGAGTCATCTCGACTATAATATGTACATACATACATTGCCACTGTAATGAAGACATCATTGTGCACCTTAAAGTATTAATTTTGTTTACTATTTTATTATAATGTAAGGAGCGCAAGTCATTTTTATTTTATAAGACAAATATCGCAATAAACTCTACTTTTGTTATGTAACACCGTTATTATTATCATCATGGTCATCGTGATTATCGGTATGTCGATACTTATTAGTACAATAACCTAACATATATATACAAACATATGTGGTAGGTGTAACCGAAAAATTTTGTAAGAGAATAACATTCAATTATAGTAATTATACTCTTGCTAGAAAAGAATTAAATTCAAAATTAATAAAAAAAGATAACTGAGACGACTGTATTTATATTTGTTGAATTTTATCTCTATATTGATTTATATTAAGCCATAACACGCGCGCGCACGTGTATACTGTATTATTAAAGTTAAAATTTACTATAAAATTATTAAAATTCGAAAAATACTTTTCCCAAATTAAGTATTAGAATTAGATAGAATTAAATACTTTCTATCGGTCTATCGGTCATACTACAAAATGGTTTTTTTTATTCTTGCTGTTCCTCACGTTACGAATAAAAAGTAAGTTAAAACATTGTAATAGACATTTCTCTCTTTTTTTTTTTATAAAAAAAACGATTTTATCAAAATGATGTTATTATTCTAAATTTTTCTACATATTTTTGTTGTAACTTTTCGTTTTCTTCCTTATCTCTTTTCCCTTGCTCACTATGGACAATTCCATAAAATCCATAAATGCAGAAGCCTAAGGGTAAAAAATTGAGATATAATATTTGATTTAAACCTTTAGATTAGTTTTAGTCTTTGAATCGCATCGTATTTTTTCATGCCTTTTAATTTGACTACAGGACTTACCAATCAGTAACCAAGTGGCGAATCTGATCCATGTAAAGATGTCTAGTTGCAACATTAAATATGTGTTTATAAAAATACTGAGACACGGAATAAGCGGAACGAGGGGTACCTACACCAAGATTACAAAAATATGTTAAACTGATAGATCAGACTTTTCGCGCATCCCTATGTTATTGTATGTTATAGAATGTGAAACAATCGAGCTTTTTACAATTAGTGTATGTACAATTAGTGTTGCGCGTACATTCCTTTACCTTAAAAGACAATTCAATCCTCTGCACTGGCTGTCTACCAATCGCTGCTAAATTCAAGAAAAGAACAATCGCGAGTACACTTAGTGTCACAGATATCACCATATTTCCTGCGAGCAAATGCGCGCCCATGTTACTAATCAGAAACGTGATAATACATATAACGATACCTGAAACAATTAAACTTTGTAGATCGGAGGAATTACTTGGCATGTCTAATATATATATATATATATATAAACATATTGCATTTATCATAAATGTACAAATATTTTCATTTGCATAACTCACAGAAGAAGGCAATGCCGACATTTGCAATTTTGTTAGAAAGTTCTGTTGGTTCTTTCCGATTTTGCAAATTGAACAATTCCTTAAATATATTTACAGGTGTAAGTTGATAATTGCTCGTTTGTAATATCACAGAAACATTGCTAGAATTTTCTTCTTTTTGATATCTATAAAAATGTATACTCCCTACTAGTTTTGATTAATTTCACTTGATATGATTTATAAATATTTACAACTCTCGATCTCGATCAATCATCAAATGTTACCTCAATATCAAAACGCATATCGCTACTATCGTATATGCAAGTAAAGTTCCGATAGACATCATATCGATCAATTGTTGCAGATTGAAGATGAGTGTCATGAGACCTAAAATGCAGAATAGTACCTACGTTAAATATTAAAATAATTAAATGTCAATAAGTTATTAAATATTTATAGGTATATATGTACATTGCGCGCCTCGATTATACGATTCTGATCCGATTGCTTCTAATCGCTGCTAAACGCATGCATCCCTCCCCTCCCAAGACTCTAGTATTATTATATACATACCGATAAGTAAACCAGAGAGCACTGTGCCGTAAATAGGCGTCATTGTCTTGGGATGCACCGTGGAGAGAGTCTTGAATATTATACCATCGCTAGCCATGGCGTACAATACGCGCGGTAAAGGAAACATAGCGCCCAAGAGACTGGTACAGAGCGCGAATATCGCGCCTATGTTGACGATCCATTTGACGGCGGGCCAGCCGATCTCGTCGAATGCGTGTGGAAACGGCGCGTCCGCACTCTAAACACGAAGATTCTCATTTGAATTCTTCAAACACCAGATCTAAGCTAAGAAAACCTCCCAACGAGTAATCGATCGAAAATGTTAAATTACTTTTGCAATAGTTGTTACTATCTTACACTTTATAGAGAATGATTATTATAATATATGATATAGATTTTATTATACTTACCTGAGCATAATAAGGCAGCATCATCGTTAGGACTATGGAGACACCAAAGTACGCTATGAATATAACAATGAGGGATAACACGACCGCAAGAGGAATATGACGTTGAGGATTCTTGGCTTCCTCGCCGGTAGTAGCGATCGCGTCGAATCCCACGAATCCGTAAAAACATTTGGCCGCTCCGACCATCACTCCACTCATGCCAAATGGCATAAATCCACCAGTTCCTCCATTCTTCACAGTATCTGGAATATCTTCGGGTGCGATTGACCAGTTTGATGGATTCGCTAGAAGCATATATTCGGTTAGAAACATATGTAATTCGTTAGGAGCTGTGTGTGTGTGTGTGTGTGTGTGTGTGTGTGTGTGTGTGTGTGTGTGTGTGTGTGTGTGTGTGTGTGTGTGTGTGTGTGTGTGTGCGCGTGTGTGTGTGCGCG
>Ga0157363_1001959_pt1 | contig 17736 bp, 13 predicted proteins | sample AttsexASBM1_FD_111477 | JGI IMG/M metagenome (GOLD analysis project Ga0157363, IMG submission 111477) | Fungus gardens microbial communities from leaf cutter ant in Ribeirão Preto, State of São Paulo, Brazil - Atta sexdens ASBM1 | ecosystem: Host-associated > Fungi > Mycelium > Unclassified ... | reverse complement strand
GATTATCCGTCTAATCTTTACGTAAGTTATTCGATAAATTTGTGGCACCACATATACAAAATATATAATACAAGATATATGTAAATCAAAGCGAAAACTTGAGAGTATTGACACAGGAAGTATGGAATTAAATATCTGGGTGGAAGCGCGCAGGAGGGAGGAAGACCGCATATACGTCACCAGTCGTTTCTGTAAGCGAAGAATGAAGGATGAAGGATAAAGGCGGAGACGGACTGTTGCGCGAAAGCAGGGGAGAGAGGGGGTGTGTTGGAGGCGCGGCAGAGGGTGGATGTGCAGTACACGAAGGGGACGGTCGCAGGATTTGCGAGACGTCACTGCGAAAATACGCGCAATTGAACTTTTCAACCCCGATGGCCTCTCCCCTCTCTTCCTCTGTCCCGCTTCCGTTCCCCTTTGTGAGCCACCCGCACTTCCCTTGCCAGCCAGCCAGCCTGCCTGCCTGCCTGCCTGCCTGGCTGCCTCTTCCCCGTCCATCCTACGTCGGTCCCCATTTACTTCGTCGCCCTCGAATTCTCCGTCCGGCTTGTTGCCTCTGTCCTTCGTCCCGCTTCGATCCCTCTTTTTTTTCCGTCGCAGCGTACTTTTTCTGTCTCGCCTCTCTCGCCCTTGCTCGGGGCCTGCTCTATCTCTTTCATCCTCCGCCATCATCCCCGCCTGCCTCTCTAGCACGCTCGCTCTTTTGTCACGGCGCCCTTGTTCTCGCGCTGTCCCACTCTATTTGCCACCCCCCGTCGTTCCATCATCCCTCAAAGCCATGGAGTCTAACCGGTGACACAGACATACACACCCACAGGTACATGTATAGAGTCGGTGGTGCTGATGGCGGCGCTTCATAGTGTCAGTGTGACGGTGCGACGACGATGGCGGTGATGGTAGTGGTTGTATGGCGCCCACCCGAGAGCTCCGTCTCCACCCTGAATCTCCTCTCTTTCCCACTTTTCTCTCTCTTTTTTTTCCCTTTCGCTACAACGCGCGGAATCCCGGGGTGGGATTTGCAGGACCCGGCAAATATGCGCCCGATAAAGGCGACCCGCCCGCGGTCGAATCTCTCTTTCTCTCTCTTTTTCGCTCTCGCTCTCTCTTTCTCTCTCTCTCGCTCCCCCCCCCCCTCTCTCTATCTCTAGCGATTACCCGAGGCTCCCGTGACAACCGTATCCTTCCGGCGGCGGACTTGCCGGTTTTACCGTCGCTGTGGGATTCCCGTTCCATCCGGACGACGAGCTGGAAAATGCTCCGCCGATTTTTCGATCGGCTCATCCGCCGAATAAGTGATGTCATTAAAACGTTAATCGCGTCCTGCGACCCCGGGCAGTTTTCGTGAAATTGGTATTCGTGAAACCTCGTTTGAAGGAACTTGGAACTGGGGCGTGAAATTGCATTTAATGCCGGTAGTTTGGAAAGTTTCATACACACGATTCATGTAAATCATATGAGACGGTTCATGAAGATTTTTGTCTTCATAAGGAAAAACTTGAAAATGAATTTCTCATCATTATCTCCATTTAAATTACATTTCATTATATTAATATAAAATACATGTTGTCTGACGTAAGATATTATTGAGAAAAATCTTTGTCGAAAGAATTCATGGTGTTGCACTATACAACATGATGCATGTCTTATATCTAGCAAGAGAGAATAATTTTTGCTGACCAGCGTCTTTCTGGTATTCCGCGACGAGAGATCAGAGCTGATCCCACCTTCGATGTAACTTTCAGAATCCTTTATCTGACATCTGTGTCAAGGGGAAATTCCCTTGATCCTCACCGAGATATCTACCATTCTCGACTTTCTACTTCCCTTTGCCCCTTCCCATCCGTAATCCTTCCGTATTGCCTGCGTAAGCACATTTCTCTATCTTTCAAAGGACATGTAGATTCTGAAAAATATTGTAAGGAAATTAAAATGCAATCATTACCGCTCTTTAAGACTTTGCTTAATAAGTTTTTAAGATTTATGCTTGTCAACAAAGATAGATCATAGTAGATATATGCACATTTTAGTGCACATGAAAATATTAAAGCAAAATGTAATAATATAAATAATACGTAATAATGTAAATATAAATAGCATAAATAGAATAAATGATATAAATAGTATAAATAAACATGTAGAATAGAGAAATTTCGTTGAGTTATATACAAAATGTTTTCGTTTTTATTAGGAAATCGTATATTGTAGAAAGTTTTGTCCGAAAATTCAGACAAAAATGGTTGAAGTTTTCTTGCAGTCATATTGTCTGAATTTCTATAGCTGCAGTTGCTTTAATTTCTAGTTACAATCGTATTTGTCTGAATTTCTAGCTACAGTTGTCTGAATTTTTAGTTACAATTGCCTGAATTTCTAGTTACAATTGCCTAAATTTCCAACCATAGTAGTCTCAATTTCTAGCCATAGTTATCTTAATTTTTAGGCAGTTGTTTGAATACTTATAATTTCAATGTCTGAATACTTTTGTCTAAATTTCTAGCTAATTGTAAATAAATATTTTTAATCTAAATATTTAGTTACATTTAATCTTAATTTCTAATTAAAATTCTAACAATAAATATTATCTGTTTCAAATTTCTAAAAATTTGAATTTCTATCCATCTGTTATTAGATCTATCTTTTTATTGCTGAACAACTGTACTAGTTCAGATATTGCAAATTTATTTTTTTTCCTTTATAGAGGGAAAAAGATAAACTGTTGTTGCAACTAGTTCAACAATAAAAAGATCTAGTAACAGGTGGATAGAAATTTAAATTTAAGTATACAAATATTGAACTTAAAACGGATTTAGATTACTAACTAAATCTATAATATCTTAAGATAAATAAGTTACAGTTATTTGAATTTTCCATATTCATTAAAGAAAAATTAAGTAATCAGTTAATTAAGTCTTTAATTTTTATGAGCTATATATATATTTCTATTTACATGAAATAACATAATAATGCTATTGATGATTAATGTTATTGATTTATATATATTAATAATATTAATAACTAAAATCGTATCTATATAATGTTGAAGCATTAATTTGAATTCTTTTCGAAATGTCTCGCACATTAGATTCAGCTACGAATTTTCAAAAACGTGTTTGTCAGAAATTTTAAACAGGTTTTAAATATGTCTAATTTTTCAGATACTGATCTGATTCTAAATATTTCAGATAGACGCGCCATTAATTTCACTTTTCATTGAAATTACTCTTGATTGAATTAAGACAGATTGCCTGAAATTACGTTTCAGGCACCCAGATCTGAAATTTTAGAAAAATGTCTGAATTTTTAAGCAATTTTTTTACAGTGTAGTACAACCGGAAAGGGAGTGATTCTAAATAAATTTCTATAAAATTCTATAAAAAAATAAGTTGAGTAGAATAAAATTTTTCATTTGAGTCTTCGTTTTCGGACATTTTCAATCAATTATAAAGCAATAAAATTCATCGTGCGTCGATATCCTGTTTTATTGTGTATTCTCAATTATCCTATACAATAAACATAAATATAAACAGAGATAGTAATTGAAATCTACAATAAGATCTGTTAAATCGAAACATTTGATGAATATTTAAAGTTGATTTTTCCAAAAATGAAGTCTTATATGAAAAAGTTTTATTGTACGTTTTCGAATTATTCTTTCATGTAGAAACTCTCTTCCCAATTACATCATAATTTCCGAGACATTCCTATATATATTTATCTAAATTTTTCTTAAATTATATTATTAAATTTTTGAATTTATGCGATTATATATGTATAAATATCGTATTTTCAAAATATCTGTGCACGATAATAATTATTTAATTGAATTATCATGTTGATGTCAAAATATCAATATTTATTGGTGGGCAGGAATTAATTTTTTCTAAATCAATTATACAACGTTAAATCGATCGCTCTCAATACAATGCTCTTGATAACGGGAGTACACGTCCTTTAGCGTGCGGTCACGTGTCTTAATTGAAATTAATCATCCACCGAACGTACAGTCGTAAATCATAACAAGTCGACGTCCGCGTAGTCGTGGCGACGTGACATTTCAATAAGTCATTCATCGGTACGGATGGTTAATCCTCGCGATCGACCGACCGATCCCGAACATATTCCGAGGTTGTGGAATCAAGGCTCGCGAGAGATCCCACGCGATCTCTTCGTGATGTCACGGGCCGACAGTGATTGATCGTCCGAGAGCAACGTCTCGTTCGGAGTAGAGATCCCTCCTCGGACTGCCGTCACCTTCTGTGTTCGTGCAGCGAGGAAAACTGGCGAATCACCATCGCGATACGGCCGGCCGACTGAATGGCAGTCGTTGATTCAAGAGATTCCGTCTGTGTACTTTAATAGATACTTGATTACGCACACAAGAACGAAATAATGCACAATATTAATCAAATTGTTAGCTGCCAGCCTGATTACTCGAGATTTTGAGAACACAAAGCTTCCGATGAATTTATAATTAGTATCGAATTTGATATGTAGATATAACCGCTGGCATGTTACAATTTAACATTAGAAGTTAGAAATATTGAGCCACCATTATTGAATATGTTTTTATTTTTTAGTTTAATATTACATTTTTTGTATAAAAGATAGAATTGTGACATTTTTTATTTTTTAATAATTATGTTCTTTGTAAATATTTGATTAACTTTTTAAACTTTTTGTAAATTTTAAAAATAATTTTGCTTTGTCTTTTTAGAGAGTAATATTGATATTTCTAGAGTTAATTAGAGACTTTATTACATGAGATGTGAATAAAAAAAGAGATGAAAGTTGGAATCGCTTGTTTAATTTTTCCGATTGTTCCTAACAAATTGAATTAAATGGCAAATACAAATCTACAAACATAGTTCAGATTAGTAATCTCAACAAATTTTGAATCTTTAGCACAAAACATGAAACACGTAGTATTATTTTTGTTCATCTTCGTACATATTATGCATTATACATTCCGAATCCAATTTTTAAGATTATTGTACTTTCTCTGTCTTTAATATTTTGAAAATATTTTACCCCTTCTCTGTTTCGCGTATTATAAAATAATCATTTCATATCGAGTTAGCATTAACCAATTATCCAATTTTTCTCAGTGATCAACCTTTGAAATAATTTTCTCGATTTGCGACGGGCGATCTGTCGTAATTCCCATAATTCACTTAACTTGACTCTCGTGAATAATTCAAGTGTCATATCGCACACGTTTCGTTATTTATAATTTAACGATCGCCGCGTAGCACGCGCGCGCACGCCAACGGAGGATTTCACAGGTAATAAATAAAACTAAAGGACGTAGTGTGTGCGGCGCGACGCACCGGGCGATCCGATTGACCGGTGAAAAGCGGCGCTTTTTGCGTGTCGCGGAACGATCGGACGCGCATACGTCGAATCCAATCGCATTTGCCGCTCCCATGAGACCTCGGGGTGACCATGCCGTGCCGTGCCCTGCCGTGCCGTGCCACACCGCGCCACGCCGGAGGTAAATATTATTCGAATTCGGTGTGTACGGCGCTATTAGGCCGGCGCTCGCCGACGCGTTAATCTCCCAGGGGCTAACGAAACACGGGTCGGCGTTATTAGTGCCGAATTTAGAATTAAGCGTGGTCGCGCCGCGCCCCGCCTTTTCCCTTCTCTCGCGTGCAGCCGTCCCTTTGTTTTCGCAAAAGGGACGGCTCGGGGACTGGAACAATGCTGGTAATTCTTTTGCCGCTCTCCGCCGTCAACTTAGCGGCTGAAATCCTCCATCCCGACTTCACTTTTTCATCCATTGCCTCGTTCCAGTAACCGTCATTTTGTACAATAATCCGGGAATTGCGGATGATGTGTCTGGTTTTTTTTTTGGCGTAGGTGTCGAATTTCCCAACGATTGTAAATTCCACAGAGCGAATGAGAGGAATAGCAATTACTTCATCACGGGGCGTCGGTAATAATTAATACTGAGGATTTAAGGGTTTCTGCGAATTAATCAAGGATATAAACGATCAGTTCTGGAATCTCGCGTGTTTCGCTATATTTCTTCTTTAATTGAGCTATTTATCACAGAATTTTTAATCCTCTATTGGCAATATGAAATTTTCACTCTTCCTATGAATCCTGAATCTTCGAATTTTACTACAGATTTGTATATTGCTTCGGATTGTATAGAAAATTGTAAAAACATTCTTACATACTTTTACACAATAAAAAATTTTAAGTTAAATTGACACATTTATATTAAATTTAACTGAAATTACATGTTATTTATTTTTTTTATTTTTTTAATTTTTAATTTAGGCGACGCTTCTAATATTTAACATATGCAATATACAGATTTAACAGATATTTATTGTTACAAAGAGTAAATAACACAAAATATCTTTTTACATATAAAATATATAATTAGCTGTACAGAATATATTTTTTCCAGTAAAATTAATATTTATAATATATTAATTAAATTAACACACATTTTATTCATTTATTCTTAGAATTTATATTTTAAAACATTATTTTTATGTTATTTACTTACTTACCTATAACTTGTGTTATTTTAATACTGAGAAATGTTAAATTTTAATTTAATGCAAAATATTCAAATAACACAATCACATTATGTTAAATTAATACTCGGATATGTTAAAAATTCAACACAAAAATTTTAACGAGAATTAGTTCTAACATAAATACAAAGTGTTTTTTGCTGTATACAAAAACTTTAACAATAAGTTTTTATTCAATAGAAAAGATAGATTGTATTTTACTTATTTTTTATAACTTTAAATTTATCTATCAGAATTCACAATATAAAAAAGTCTGTTATTAAAGTCTTACATCGCAAAGAGTTAATTATATAAAAATATTTACGATTACTTTAAGATACTCTATGTGCAAAGTTAATTTTTCCATTTCTTAATTTTGCGGGTGTGATTACGTCGAGATATTTCTTGGAATTCTGTCGCGGAGTTTCGGAGAGTTGCAGAAGATCGTGTCTCTCGAGGGATCGGCCGGATCGCCGAAATATTCGGCAGATCTCGAGGATAATCCCGGATGCCCTGAAACTTGCTCGGCATCATCCCGGGAATATCGCGCGACCGATATTCGGCCAGGATCTCACTCGCTCGCTTGCTCGCGCTTAAGTGCCGCTTAATTCGCAGCCCTAATTGCAAACCCTGAAACCGGGACGTCTTTCCCGTGAGAAACGGAGCGTAGCTTCCACGAAACTACGATTGGTTGCAGGATTGTCCAAACGTTTCGCGTTAACTCTCAATTCATGGAATTATGATGATACCGAAAAAGATCCCAATTTACGTTCAAATTAATAAATGTATATTTGATGGTTAATAATCGTCACATAATATAATTTCATTAAGCTCGTAATAAATTCTTAAATAATCATTTCGATTTGTCAAACATGTATACATATATATTTTAATTATTAATTATATTAATTATTAATTATATTGCAACAGATTTGTGTGAATTAGATCGATAGTGAAAAGATAAGATATTCTCGTTTCTTTGAAATCGTGGATCAAGCATTCTTTTTGAAAAAAGTTTTTAGTAGCAATGGGATGTGATTCTATAATATCACGTACGGAAGCGTTGCTAGGAGAGAACGACGAAAGAGGTCGAATCCGGGAGCCCTTTCTCACGCGGCAAGAGTGATCATCCCTCGACAGAATAAAATCAAACCAGAATCACGCCGCGCTCACCCTTCCGATCTCGGAAGATTCAACCCCTACACATATCCCGTGCCGTCGTCCAGCATCTCCTGTTCAACTCCCCTCCCTTCTTTTCCTCCTCTTGGTCGCGAATGGGCCAAGGCTTGACCGTTGTCCAGTTCTCAGCATCAACATCCCTCTCCCGTCCCGTGAGAATGCGCCGGGATCAAGAACTGGTCCAGAAGACGCGAATCACATTCACGGAATGGAGAGGGGAGAGAAAAAAGTATGAATTAAAGTCGCGGTGTACCAGAGAATGAGCGCGGAAATATTCTTCCACGGATTCAGTCTGGAAATCGCGTTCTAATCGTGCGTAGATCGTTAGTCGGATCCTTTGAGTCGGATCCTCGACATCTCCGAGATGTTAAAGTTATAGTGCGTTGCCGCGATGATACTTGAAAGATTTTTCAGTGTTGTGCAATTCTCATTGGCGCAGACAATGCGCAAATCGATAGAGTTCTACGAGTTATGTATCTGACGAGCAAATGTCATTTATTTTATATAAGAGTCAGCACGGAATAAATATACCAGCGGAATAAATATATCTTATATGCTTCATATGTAGTACTGTTTTTATTCGTGAAGTGTCTGCACGTATCTGAAAATACGCGCCTAATATCGAATCCGTTCCAAACAATATTTATATTATCTATTATAACTCAGCGGTTTTCCAATCGGCGAGACGATCTCATTACAATCTTTAAATCTACTATAACAATAATCGATACGAATACCCGTCAATTGTAGTAATACATACTAAATGATTTGAAAAATAGCGACATACGTGGAATATTTTTTGGCGCGAATTTCTGCTTTCTAAAAGATGAAAGATTATTCGCATTACAGTTTTCCGATATACAAATGACGTTACACTTATATTTTGTCCTTCGTCGTTTTAAGTGTCATATTACATGTCCATGCATCATCTGATATTTTTATTAATTAATTTTATTGGATTTCATTCAGGACATTTGGCACTTCATCTTAAATAAATAACTTTATACAGTGCGGGATTTATTCTTGTAATCGTTTCCTTAATTCTTATATTTATATTTTCTTTAATCTATTTTGTAAACTCTAATTATCCACCTTTTTTCCAGTTTTTCGCTATTCTTAATTAGCCTTTTCATTATTAATATTGTAGTAATTTGTTTAAAGACTACGCGGCGCGCATTTAAATTTTTTATTTTCAGTCAGAGATTATTTTTAATACGGTGTTTGAAATAATACGTTTTTAATAGACTTTCTCTAAGCCAAAATAAGATATCCTCTCTCCAAAGTAATCTATTTAAAAATAATTACGTTATGCGTGTGTTGAAGAGGAAATAAGCATTAAAATTGTATCACCTCGCAATTCTTCGCTTTTCGCTCGCTTTTAATTATTTCTCTCTTTTGCATTTTCTTTCTTTTTTTATCTCCCTTTTATATATTTACTTAATATTATAATATATATTTTCGTTTTTATTTGTAAACATGTATATAAACACATATCTTTTGTATGCTTCGAAGCTACTCATCTCTCTCTCTCTATACATATAATAAGCTTCTTAATTCATTCACTCTTTTATTCATTCGTTTAGTCATTCATATATACATTCATTCATTTATTCTTTTTCTAAATGTTACTGGTTCAGTATACAAAGTCCACTGGGTATCTACTTGCTAAAAGCAGACATTTATTCTTCGTCTTTTAACAACACCGTCAATTAAGGTTCTGATTCTTGATGATCTTTAATAGTTTGTTAATGGATCTCTTTAAAGATTCCCTTTAACGTTCTTACGGAATTGCTCGGTGAAACTCGATACAATCTTACAGCTATCGATTCTTGCGGAGGCCTCAAAAGGACCGATCGCGTTTATTCATGTGCGCATAAGAGGAACGTCCGATGGTATTCAAATCATCACGGTTTCCAGAACGCGACGATCGAAATTCAGAACTTCCCGCATACGCTCGCTCCTCTCGCAATCCGAATCCACCGCTGACAGAATTTACCTTAGGCGAGGCACTCATAAGGGAGCGTATCTGGCGCGTTTAGTCGCTGTATCTCGGCAAAACGAGGACTCCTCCCATCTTGTGCAAATCCCCCACTCACGATAAGAAGTTGAACTCCCGGTTTCTTCTCACAAGAACGGATCTCGATCTTTCGAGGTCTGAAGTTGATCTTTAAAGGATCTAAATTTCTACTTTTATCATATATCGTTTCCGCCTTACCTCGCATATAACCAAGTTATACCGTGATAATAAACTTTTCCTTCTATTCTATTCAACTTGTAAAAATTTCCAAGCAAAATTAATGAGCTGGACTTTCCGGACAGTTAGAATTCTTAAGAATTTAATTCAGTATTTCATTCATTTCTATACACATTCATTTTTCAATAGTACTTTTAACCTGTTCATTTGAATACATATTTTTGTGTAAATGACTACGGATCTCCTAGTGTTTTTAGGTTTCCGAGTTTACGTCACGTGAAGGAGGACCCCCCGGGAACGGTGGGGGTCCCTTACGTGCGTACTCGGTTTTGTGAAGTGTTCCGCCTTGTCCGAAACGAGGACGGGTGAGAAAGAGAAGGGAGAGAATCGGCGACTCCGCCGCCGGTTCGGTCCGTAGAGGCTTTTCAGGGAAACGTGGGAGTTCAGTCAAGAAGATCGCCGCGAGAAGCTTTTAATCTGCCGAGAGATTTGGACTTTCGCCAGCGGACAGCGACTGTGTATGTATGTGTATATAGAGTGACGCTCGCGCAGAAACACGCACACGGTGTATGTATGCGCCGACCGTGATTACGCGAGGAGAATGTAATTAGTGACGGAACGTTGCCGTGTTGATCCTTCGTATTGGTCGTCGCTTGATACCGCTGGCTTGTGCCCATCGCCCGGAACGGTATTCGCTCTGACCATTTCCAAATGCCGTCTACGGATCGTGCCTGTGCGGCCTGTCCCACCTAAGGAAAGGGAATCATCTCTGGAACGTTCATGCGTAATTGAGCTCGGCGGTTAAGCGAAGAGGTACGGATACACTTCGATTGATTATGCGTTACATCGAAAAAGAAAAAATAAGTCTCGCGAGAGTATCGTCTTAGGATTAGAATGAAATTATAGATCTGAAATGTTTTTGGAATAGAAATTATTTGATATAACATAATACTGAAATGTTGAGAAGGATAAGAATGAAAAAGATATATAGTTAACTGTTAAGTATACATCTTTTTTTATTTGAATTAATATATTTGAATTAAATAATTCAAATATTTAAATGTAATTTGATAGATGGGGGGATAATCCCAAAATTAATAAAATTTTTTGTAAACAATTACAATTCGAAATTAGACTAATGAGAATAAATTTAAAAAAATAATTCTATGTTCGGTCAAAGATCTTAATGCTTAAATAATATATATTCATATCGAAATATTTAATTAAGATAAACTTGGATAAGATGGCCATCTTTAAAAAAAGATCCGCTTTGGCTGAAAATGAGATTCTTTCTCGTAATTGATTTTAATTTTATAATTGTATTTTTTACTATATGGAAAAAACAGTTGTGGTTGCTATGATTAAAAGTCGTCCATCAATACGTATTTCGGTTATAAGAACTATAGTACGATTGTGATAACCGTAAAATTGATATATCTTAACAATTATGATAATTATCCAGAAGATATGTTCATTTTACGTTATCATAAACAAATTGATGGGCGAAAATTATTATTTCCGGTGTAGTAATCATAACAATTTTTGCAGTATAGTAAGTGTTATAAATTTATTATATCCTTGTAAGATAGAAGAATATAAAAATAATAAAACACTTTGGAGCATCTAATTTTTATTTTTCTTTTGTATTCCTCAGAAGAAGATTTTAAAAAAATTACTGTTTATTTAAAGGTTAATAATAAAAAGGAAATACCACTAGAGTTTAATAATGCCAAGGGAAATCGTATTGTGTTTGAAATGCGTAAGAATTATACTTGTTTTATCATAAAAATATAAATAGACAAAAGAGCTAGGTACCTTCGAAGCATGCCAAGGATTCTGTAAGTTTGTAATAAATCAAGTTGAGGTGAACAAAATGAAAATTAAACAAAATGTGTATCTTTCTGAATGAATTATCGAGATTGATGCTATTCTTATGGATCAATAGTTTGAAGCTGTCGAGCTTCGTCGATTCGTATCATAACTAACATTCGTAATATTAACTATTATTATATTCGTAATATTACTATATAACTATTAGCTTTGAAGCTACCGCTATTCTACGATGACTTTGCAATAGTTTTAATTGTGTTCTTTTGTCTGGTAAGGGTCCATCTAAGCAAGGTAAGAAAGCTTTTCCCTCGCGGCGCAGGTAACATGTGCCCTTTTTCAAAGGGCAGCCGTGCATGTGCCGAGACACGTGTCTTTCCATTGTGCTGAGAAGACAACAAGAAAGAATTGCAAGATATAGATAGATTCCGACTCATTATTTTTGCCGTTTTGTGAAATCGCACGCTTGTTTTCTCGGCGCGATTCTTTGCGGTATTTATCAAGCATGTTTTATTTGCGACTCACCGGTTTATTCCTCGCGGGACGTTTTCACTTAAGGTAGTGCTTCGACGCTCGTTTGAGAATGCTTTGGCTTTCAAGTTCGCTGATCAAGATAGATGATCCACTTTCGCGATGCGTGCGATTCACGGACGACGGCGAATCGCCGATCGACGAATGGATCAATCGATCGATCGATCGATCGACCGATCGATCGTATCGATTCGCCGCGCGGCGTCTCTCATTGAATTAATGCCGAATTTTTGGCCGCCGTCATCAAAGCGGCCCTGATTGCTGAGCTCCGAGCAGCGAATGGGCACCACAGTTGATTGGGATCATTGTAGGGGGCATTTTATGCACCAAGAGCATGCACCGCGGTTCCAACTTGAATACCGAATCAGGGAGGCTGAAGGAGAGAGACAGAGAAGGAGAGACAGACGGAACGAGAGAAATGACAGGCGTGGGGTAGTGGGGCTTACCGGTTCCCGAGGCTGTGCACCGTAACAGTAGAAGGTTGCCCCCCTCCCGTCTCCCCTCCTCCTTCCCTTCCTCTCTCCCTTCCCTTCTACTGCCACTCTTCCCTGTCCCCCGTCTATTTTAATAATCCTCGACCCCCTTAGAGCAATCCGAACAAGGATAGAACACAGCTGGTCCCCCTATTTGCTTCGTGTGCCCGGTGTTAAGGGGTACCGCCCCCTACCGCGCACTTAGTCTCGCTCGCTCCCGCTTCCCGCCGGTGATTTCTCGCTCTTCCGCGTCGACTTCTGGCTTTCTCTGAATAATCGGAATTCTAAAGGAGCGTTCCGTAACGTCGCGCTTCACCTCGGTTTCGCGGCGATTCCCTCTCTTCCCTCCCTCGACGGTACTTGAAACAAAACGCGCGATTTCCGCGTTATGTTTTTTCCCTAATTTTAACTGGCGAATGAAACGTTTACTGTGTTCTAGGCGTTATATTTCGCGATTTCGTCAATTCCTTTGTGTACGTGCGCTCACAACTGAGACCGCACAACTAAGTCCCTTTTTCTTGTTCTTTGTTTCCTTCCTCCTATCAAGACCACCACCTCGAGTCTGAAGTCACCCCGAAAGTCTATTGTTTCGAGCGGCGCGGGGAGTAAGAGGATAGAGATTAAGACAACTACGGGTGCATACCGACTATTCTTCCGCACTTGTGCGAGATGTATACTTTCTCGGAATAGCTAACAATAAATGGTGTTTCTATACCTAAGTCGAAAGTGCCGCAATGAATTCTCAAAAGTGTCGACGTCTCTCCGTGCATCTTGTATTCGAAAGTTTCGGCGAAAGACATGTTAGTCAACAATATCAAATTTCAACAGTTTTCTCGAAGCTCGCTCTCTTTACGATCGTTGTTATTAAGATCGTATCGACGCGCAATGCAACCTAGTATATTTCTAAATTCTGCCATATAAACGAATTATTTATCTTGTAGCTCGATCCTTCGTCGCGTGACGAGGTTATTGGTGAAATCTTTCTCCATGTAAAATTGTCTTTATCAGATTCGATAAAAATCAAAGAAAAATTCAATAAATCAAGATTGTAAAAACATCGACCTGTCCAACTATCTAGGCTAATTATTCTATTGGTATAATATTTATGCTTTTTCTGATGCACAGAATATCTAAATCTGAGAAATATTTCCATGTGAATCCGAGAGTGATGAATTCAGTTAGAAACATAATTGCAACGACCTGCTTCTTCAGATTCTCTCAAGGACCGAAATTCTACGCAGACGTACACGATACGTATTGAATAATTCAGTGCTAATATTCGCAAAGCTAAAGAAAAAGCAGATAACGAATATAACCATATCACGTGAAATCATTAAACTTCGAAATTAATCTCGGTCTAAGGTTTGCCGTCCTAAGACCATTTATAAAATGTCAGCAGAAGAATGCAAGGTTTTAAGAAATTTAGTTGTAAAACAGAAGATAGCCGTAGGAAAGCTATACAAATTCTTATTGTTTGAACCGGTTTTTCGTTTTGTCATCGGAATAGCGCTTCTTTTCTTTGCGTTATGTCCGGTTTTAGAAAATTCCAGTAGGCAGGTAGATATGTCAGGCCTACCGCGTGCCATCGTTCCGGTGTGGGCGCCTGCGTATAGAAGAGACCTTCACGGCTTCGAATTGGCACGGGGACAAAATGATGAAGGTCCGACGACGGCGAGCGCGGCAACGATAAACGAGGATTCTGACGAAGGAAATCAGACGTCCCGCGGAGAAGACCGAAAGGGCGGCGCGGTAGCGAGAAAAAGTAACACAAGAGGAAGAAAGAGGGGGAGTATATCGCGACAGGGTTCCGGGTGGAGGAATGAGGCGGCGGATATAGCGTGGAAAAAAGGAGACGAGCGTGCGCGCTTACGGAAGAGAGCATCGGCTTGAACGGCGTGAGAGGTAGCGTGGCACGACTCGGCTCGATTCGGCTTGGCGCGGTTTGGCGCGGCGCGGCTTGGCGCGGCGCAGCGTGGCGGTCGGAGTAGCGGGACGATGCGACGGAGTTAGACTAGAGGGACGAGGATTGAGCGAGAGGTGTCCGTGTCGAGAGTCGAGTCACGCTAGAGCGACGAGGACGACGGAGAGGCATAGAGAGCATGACGATCGGAGAGACGGATAGCGGGGTAAAGTCGGGCTAGTGCAGGCGCCCGAGCGAGACCGAGCCGTACCGAGCCGATGGCAGACAGGCAGGCAGGCAGGCAGGCAGGCAAGCAGAGCCCGTTGGCGCAGTAACGCACTCCTATAGATGGGCCTGCTTGCTTGCTTGCCTGCCTCTGCCTGCTTGCCTGCTTGCCTGCCTTGCTCGTTGCCCTTCCTCCCCCAACATCCCGCACCCGACCGACCGACCGACCGACCGACTGTTCGTCCAACAGCCCGACTCCGACTCTATCCGTGTGAATACACGTTTGTGTTCGCCGCGCCTCTTCGTGCGGTGCCTCTGTCGGTGGCGAGTACACGCGAGCGCACCGGCCTTCGGCATGTGTGCGCCGCACATAACACGTTCGTATGCGCGCGTGTGTTAGATGGGGGTCCCGGCCCGGCTCGGCGCTCTCGGCCCGTCCCGTCCCGTTCCGTAGAGTATCGCGCCGCGCCGCGCCGCTCGCCACCCGCTATCCACAGCAGTTTCAGCCAGCCCGCCCGCCCGACTGACTGCCAGTGTCCCACCGCACGCCGAACCGTTTGCACTCAGAAGCGATCAGGGAGCCCTTCTCTGCCTCCCTACCGACCACCCCGCTCGTCGGCTCTCCGTCGACACCCCACTACGCCGTTTCTCCTCACCCACGGTCGCCCTTCCTCGTCTCCCTCACTGTCGCTCCGATTCCATCTCTCTTTTTCTCTAGCTTTATACACACACACACACGCGCGCGCACAAGTAGTCCTCTCTTTCCCTCTTGAAATTTACTCCCTCTCCGTCTGTAGCGCGCGGCGTTTCTTCGCATCCCACTCTGTCCTATCGAAACCTCTCCTTGCCCTCCTCAGCCAGTCGAGTTACACTCAGCGAACGCACGAGCACCGGCTATCGCTCTCTCCGTCGCCTATCTCCGCCAGCTCGTTTTCTATCCCGTTTTTCACCCTCTTGCGTCCCTCCTACTATCCTACTATCTCTCTTATTCCAACGTGTTTAGCCGCCCGTCTGGTTCCTCTTTCACTCTACTCTCCCTCCACGTTTCGCTCGCAACTCGACTGTCCTCGTCTCGCCACCACATTCAACCATCCTACCTCTCCGTTTTCGACTCCTCTCTCGTCTGTCGGTTTCGCTTCTCCCTCTCGCTCTCGGGAGTAACGCCGGTGTGTACTCCCGCTGTCACCTGATCGCGGGACGCTTTTCGCGGGTGAGATACCGCTCGGCCACCGAGTCAACCCAGTCTGCTGGCGCTCGCTCTTGCTCCGATTCTTCCTTTTCGCTATCTTTCTCTCTCTCTCTCTCTCTTTCTCTCTCCCTCTCTTCCTCTCTTTGTTTTTCTCACTCATTTTGTCCGTCTGTCCTTATTCTCTCTCTCTCTCTTTCTCTCTCTCTCTCTCTTTTCTCTTTCTCTCTCTAGTCCTCTCGTTCACTCTGCCTTCTACTCCTCCTCCTCTCTCCCCACCCCCGTGCAGCCTTCCTCTACTCTTCCACTGCCGCTCTTTCTCCTGCCGGCCGTCGTCGTCGTGGTCTTCCTTTACTCGCCTCGTTGCCGCGCGACGTCAACATCGTCGGGCTGGTGGTTACCCGGTGGAAGACGAGAGCTGAGAAAAAAAGGAAAGCGAAGTACAGAAGAGTGGCCGCTACCAAGTACTCCGACGACGCTCGTCCACGCGAGACCGGGTTGCGAGGACGATCTCGCGCCTCTTCTTCCTCCTTTCACGGATCTTCGCCGGCACATCGGAATCATTCGGGGAGAGAGACAGAGAGATAGAGAGGGAGGTGACACTTTCGGACAGACACGCGGCACGAATCTCGCACACTCGGTGAACGCGCGCGGTGGACACGGAAGAGCCGCGTTGCGGATCGGTGACAGTGCCAAGAGATCTCGTTTTTTTCCCCTCTCTCTCTTTTTTCAATTTCCATCCGGGCTCTTTGTCCCGAAAGCAGTTCCGTGAATCGAACGTCGATCTTTGCCCAGTGCGTGAGCGACCATGTGTGTGATCTCGATGTGACAGTGTGAAGACGACGATTCTCAAGTGAGTTCCGATCATTAATTTATAATTATGTCAAATTGTTCTTACGAATTTTTTACATTTTTTCACTATGTTTCAAAGTTACTCTGTCGTTTATGCACGACATTTCGTTTGTCGGAAATTATTCTTTCAATGGTGAGAATGAAACATTGCCGATGAAAGAATTCCCGCTAAATTTAAATTTATCATATTCACATGTGATTAGTGAAAAATCTAATAATGTAAAGAACCTGCTTTTTGCTTTTGCTCTTCATTCATCGAACATCTGTCGGGTCTTCGTGATTGTCGAAATTTAACTCCTTTCTCGTATTAGTGCGTTAAATGACAAATGATTCTTTTTAGTTTTGTTAATCCACGTTTTTATTTATTCATCAAATGATTCGATGATAAACTGTAAAAATAAATCATTATAGTGAAACTATTTTGAAGTAGATCGTTTTTGCAACAACTGTATTATACAGATAAGTGTGTACTATGAACTGTCAATCGACCTCCTACGCGTGTTCTGCGTTATCGCCACGCTAGAATAAAATTGATATCGAGAAAAATTACACAAATGCAGCATATTCTTTGTCAAAGGATACCATCGATCATACGTTCCATTTCTAATCTCCGTGTGTGTGTCGTACTCTCTCCGTTTCGATCGCGACTTCTACATCTAGATTGCGCCTAAAATTCCTTTGTGATTGGAGGATGTCGACGCTTTCCGACGATCATTGATCGATAGGCGGGAAACAACATAGATCGGGAAGAGCAAATCCGTATTATTTTCCGAGTGAATGTATGATTCGTTCGTTTCCTCTGTTTCTTCCTTTTTCTCTCACGGAGCTGAAAGAAGAAAGCTTTC
>Ga0157363_1001958_pt1 | contig 17739 bp, 10 predicted proteins | sample AttsexASBM1_FD_111477 | JGI IMG/M metagenome (GOLD analysis project Ga0157363, IMG submission 111477) | Fungus gardens microbial communities from leaf cutter ant in Ribeirão Preto, State of São Paulo, Brazil - Atta sexdens ASBM1 | ecosystem: Host-associated > Fungi > Mycelium > Unclassified ... | reverse complement strand
TCACTAATAGCGGCCTCACCATAAGTATTTGAGAGCATTCGATGAACCTCAGCCGCAGATTTCTTCATATTGAAGCAAAAAATTAAAACCTCCCGCAAATGACGAGAATTTGGCTCGTAAACTTACATTTTCAATCGAGAATAATTTTATGATGCAGACACAAATCGACTGATGTTTCTATGGGGTTATGTTGACAGATGCCCAAGTTTATTGTATGACGTCTATGATCTATTTATTTCGATCACCACTTACCGCTAAAGCCATCTATAGGAAGACAGCGGAAGCAAAATTGTACGCCTAATACTATTACTGGCTTCAATATAGGAAATAAAAGAAAAAAGATATCTATGGTCTGGAAAAATTGTAAGAAGTTTAAAGACCAAAAATTAGCTATATATCGTATATATCATGTGAGAATGAAATAAAACTAGTGGTAATATTAGTAATCTAGCAGATCTAAAAAGATTTTACCCTTCCATTATCATTCAAAGACGACTTTGAAAAAGTTTCAATCCAAAGCACAAGTACTAGTTCACGTGATCTAAATTCAGTTCATTCAAGTTATCGATCAATCAGTCCTGTTTTTAAAAGATCATTGCACTGCGAAAGTTTATCTCAAAGAAAGAAAGAATTGGATAAAACACTCATCAATCATCAATCATGATGATTGCAACTGATTTGCAATCATTTAATATAATGAATGATATTGGATTTAAGAAATTTATTTATTGTCTTGATCTAAAATATGTTTTGTCTAGCAAGTTTACAATAAGAGAGAATTTAATGAAAAATCTGTATTTACAAGATTTTAATAAATTAAAGCAAATACTGAATATTGTAAATTATATAGCGATTACCACAGATTGTTGGACATCGGTGGCAACTGAATCTTATTTATCAGTGACATGTCACTATATAAATAATAATTATGAATTAAAAAGTACGATATTATTCACGAAATTATTAACAAAAAATTATACTGCTGAAAATATGATGCCTTATTAGAAGTTTTCGAAGAATGGAATATTAAGAATAAATTATTTGTATCGTGACAGATAATGTTACTAGCGTGATAAAAATGTGTGAAATTAAAAAAAAAGGTATTTTTCATGTTATGCACATCTCTAAATTTAATTATACAAGACAATTTAAATTCAAATTATATAAAAGATGTTATTAGTAATTGTAAAGAAATTGTAAAATTAATTAAAATTTGCTCAAATGCAACAAAAATATTCAAGCAAGAGCAGAAAAATGAAAAAGAGAATTCCTACAAATTAGTTCAAGAAGTCTCGACTCGATGGAAGCATGTTACACATAATACAAAGAATATTTAAAACTAAAGATGCTCTTAATCAGACTCTTTTAAAATTGAAGAAAACTTCTGCTCCATTAACATAGAAGAAATAATGATAATTTTAACTGATATCGAAGCTTGTTTTGATGAGGCAACAAATAAAGTACCAAGTTCGCAGTATAACAACCTCATTAATTATCCCGATTATTATTACTTTTGATATACAATCATTTAGATAATCTCCAATTAAAAATCACATCAGAAGAAGGAAAAATGTTTTATTTGGGTTTTATTGAGTCTGTAAAAAACAGGCTGTTTGTCTATGAAACTAGAACTATACCTAGAATCTCCATAATTCTCGATCCAAGATTTAAAAAGGAAGGTTTCAGATTACAGGAAAATGTTAATCAAGCAGCAATTTCTGAAATAAGAAATAAATAGTTTGATGAAGGAAAATTCAAATCAAAATAAACCATCAATAACTTTATCTCCGAAAAAAATCTCTCTTTTCATTTATCGAACAAAGAAATGAACAAAAGTCTAAAAGTATTCTAGCAAGCAAATGTAATTATATGCAAACGACAATTTTTGAGGAGAGGATTAATTCGCCAGAAAATACAGACAATATTCACTTCTATTTTGGAAGATAAATATTTTTTTTAACATTTATTATAATTTGATAAACATTTTTTAATATTTTTAGGTTAGTGAGGAGTTAAACTCTACCAGAATTATGCAAAAAATATTTATATTGCATATCAGTATCTTTAACAGAATCGGAAAGAATTTTTAATAAAACTGGGCAAATAATTCGATAGAAAGTTAAGAATTAAGTCCAAAAACGTTGATATGCTTGTTTTTTTAAATAAAAATAAATAGCTTCTTTATGATTAAAAATATTTTGGATATCAGTAATAACTTTTGTGCTTTAGGGGAAGGTACTTTTAACTTTAATAAATGTACATTACTACACATAAATTGAAACTTATTTTTTGTGGCGTTTATTATGTGAGACAGAATAATTCTGTCTTTAGACAGCTGATTACAATGAGTGCCCTTTGTGATCGCTTGCATCAGACGGTGAGTGCATCCGGCGTCACCTCTTTTACCTTCTATACGTGACTTGTGATTCGATAATTTTATGCTTTAATAATTCAAAAAGTAAACGTCGAATAAAATTTTCGTGAAGAAAAAGTTATCTTAGAATTCAGCCAGGAATATCTGTGCAAGGACACGGGGTTTTTCTGAATCATCCTGTATAGCAGAAATAATATATGATTTTTGAATTTTTTAAAATTATTTTTTAACGAAGGGTAAAATGCGGGCTAAAACTTTTTGAAGGCCACTTGAGATCATGACCATATACTATATGTCAAGATCAATTTTATCGGAAGGTACTCTCCTATACAAAATAATTATCAAAAAAATTGCAACATCGAACTGTTTTTATAAAAAGTAACGACAAAGTAACTGAAAAGTAATGTTTGCCAATTTGAGTGGAACTATTCCACTCAATATTTGCTAGCTATAACTAAAATTTTTTTCAGTATATAAATAAATAAAAATGCATTATGATTGAAAACTTGACTTTAATGTTCGCGAATGCGTATTTATGAAAATCTGAATTTATTTTAGTATACATAATATAATATGGCTCAGATAATGAAAATAAAATAAATTAAGAAGTAATAAAATATAATGTACGTAATAAATACAGATAACATTTAATAAAAATAAAAATAAAAATATGCTTATCTTAAATTAAAGTAAGTTTCGATTCCGATCGGGTCTTTCTCAAAGTTATAAGAATAATATATAAAACGATTAATTACAAAATAAGTTGAATAAGGACGATTACTTGTAGGAATTCGATGATGAGAAACGATGATCAAAAAGTAGAATTTGAATATTCAGGTCCTGATTTTATTTCCAAAAATGTCGCTGAGTACATGTAATTAAGCAAAAGATAGATCCTAGATTTGCGCTATGATTTAATTTAAAAAAATATATCACTTAATATAAGTACATCATGGATAATGCCTCAGAGTATAAATATATTAAATACATGACATAATATAGCTCAAATAATGAAAATAAAATAAATTATGTTGTGAGTAGAACTACAAGCCAAAATAATAAAATATAATGTACGTAATAAATATAAATAACATTTAATACAAATGAAAATAAAAATAAAAATAAAAATAAAAATATGCTTACATTGAAATTGCAATAAACTGACATTTCGATTCCGATCGGGTCATTTTCAAAGTTATAAGAATAAAATATAAAATGATTAATTACAAAATAAGTTAAACAAGGATGAATACTTGTATAAATTCAATAGTAAGAAACGATAATTTCCAGAAGTATGTAGTTAAATCAAAATAGATTCTGGACACCATAATTAGATTTCAAAAAATATATCGCTGTGTATAGATATATCATTATCAATGCCGCAAAGTATAATACAAATATATTGCTTATAATACCATTAGTCCGCCAATAATTAATTAATCTTTCTAATGAGAAGTTCAACTGAATTCTATAAAAATATAAAAAGTGAATTATATAAAATTTGAAATGTACAATAAATGTAGACAGAAATAGTGAATAATATAAAAAATTACAGAAAAAATGAAGATAGAAGATCAGTAAAATAATTTGTATAAAAAAATATGTATAAAGTGTAAAATTCGCAATATAAGTAAAACAGAATTAAAAAAAATACATATTAGGTGTAGTAAAAAGAAATCCATTATTTTTGCATGAAATTGAATGGAAAAGTAATGGATTTCTTTTTACTACACCTAATATATAAAGCATAAGTAACGATAATAAGATCTGAGTACAATAAACATATAAACAAATTGTTATTATAAAATTGTTATATCCGCACTGCTTCGATTCTCTGTGCGCTGAATCGTGTCACGAATGAGAAGAATTGACAGAATTGCCAAGCAGACACGAGCCGTCATAGTTGGATCGGGTTTTGAACTATCCGTTCGAGCTCGCTTCCTTCAGAAACATTATTCGCTGTAACTTATGAGCCATTGTCTTTATGCGAGAGTTAATAAAGTGTCGAATGCCTTTTGTTTATAATGTTGTTATTTCCGCGATTCGAGCGTGCACGTTCACTCGGGCTGGCACGTTCATTCGGGTATTCGCGTAGCGAATAATGCACGAGGAGGGTAAGAATATATAAAATTTAAAACATGTAGGGATTTGTAAAAATGAAAAGGTATCTTAATCCTTAAATACCACACGTCAAAAAAATCACGTAGATGCCACGCGAGGTTAATTGAATCCCAGAGTGAAAAAGTATATACTATTTCTAGAGTTTTCAATATTTTGCTTTAAAAATTTGTTTGGATACATCTCAAAGCATCTTCAAAAGAAGATGTAATTGCAGTTGTGATGAAATTTTACTTAAATATACTTAAAAAAAAATTAGTTAAAATTGAAGAAGTATACTGTTTTTAAATAAATAAACCGTATGTTTTTTTAATTTTTAATATTTTTCGTTAAAAATTTAGGTTTGTATTCTTGAGATAGTATTTTTTTAAATAAAGCTAAATCCGGCACTGGATATTCTAAAAAAGATATTTATTTTGCGAAATGAGAAAATTTTAGAGAAAGAAAAAACACAATTAACGATTTATTTGATCTAATATATTTGATAAAAAAGTTATAATATATTTGATGAAAAAAGTATTTTTGGACACAATTATAAAAGTATGTAAAAATATTACAAAAAGTATAAAAACATATAAACATTTATTTTATTCTAGCCCAGAACATTCGACGCAAAAGTAAAAGCAGTGCTTATCGCACATTAGCTTGTGGCACGAAAGCAAATTGTTAGGGATGCATCGAATATCCGGAAAGTATACGGTATCCGATATTATTAGGCATTTTTTTATCCGACCGGATATCCGGATATCATTAAAATCCGATAATATATCCAGTTGAATTTGATATCATTAAATTGTTGATTTTTTCTTCAAATATTCTAAAAACAAGTATATTATATATATATATATATATATATATATATATATATATATATTATATATAATATATTATATGATGCTATAATATGTTATACATTGTTACAATCTTTTTTTCTAAAGGTTTTTTTTTTAGAAGACCTTTCTTCGAATCCGGTCGGATATCCGACTCGAAGAAATTGCCTTCTTAGATATCCGAACGGATACCAGATATCCGATATTCAATATCCGGTTTTACGATCCGGTGCGTCCCTACAAATTATATTCTTAATTATTCGTGAAAAAGTTATAATTACAATACTAAAAAAATATTATAGTGCATACAGTAATACTTATAATTCAAAATGATGAAATTTACACAAAAATATGAATAAAAAAATCGCTTTGATTTTCACTTTGCACAACGGAAATGACACATTGGGGTATTTATATCCCGCCTCGAAATGTGTCGTTCCTGTTCAGGTTGCTATACAGAGACCGATTTGCCGCGAACTTTTCAACTGATAGTTGGGGATTTAAACTAATGGTAGATGAAGTTAGAAATTCGAATTGCAATGGGATTATAAAATATATGTACGATTGAAAAAGCCTTGGGGTCTTTTGGATAGCATTTAAGAGTTAAATACATAGAGTCCCGATAGCATTTAAGAGTTAAATACATAATGTGTACTGGTTCGATGATAAAATTGTAGTGTTATTAGATTAAAGTATGTCAAAAGAGTAAGATAGTAATATAATTTAAAAAGTTGAAGCAGTATTGAGATGAAGACTCTTTATTGTCAACCAGTAAGTAACGAAAAATGACGATTTGTAGGAAACGAATTAAGGAGACAATATAAAGAGGATAAAAAAGAAGGAGGAAAAGAATTAAGAGGGGGAAAGGGATGTATGACAGGAAGATACATCTGGTCGTCCCAATAACATTTAAATTTTACCAGGAATAATACAATTTCTATTCTCAATAAATTTTCTAAAGATTTTCCCTTGTCCTGCCACAATGACAAACAATTACTTACTCGGTTAAACATTACGAATTAGTTTATAAAAAAAAATCACGTTGATTAACTTATTACACGAGCTGACAAGGATAACGTCAGTTGTTTTGGACAAGGCGGATTATATTAACGGAGACTATCTTCTCTGACAGGGATACTTATTATATTGTAGTATTGATAAGGATTCTGCGAGAAAATTAACTGATAATCTTCGCTGCCCCCTTGTCAGAAAAATAAAAGTTTTATAGATAAGTCCTCATATCGAAAATTACTTACTATAGATAGTAACATATCTACAGTTTATGATTAATCTAAAGTCCACAAATCGGGTAATCCATTAAGAGTCATTATTTCTTATATTAATAGTCCTCTATATTATTTATCTTTATTTCTGCACAATATTATTAATAATAGCATTCCTGAAGCATCTAGCCAGGTGAAAAATAGCTTTCATTTTGTTAATAAACTAAATGGTACGTTTTTTGAGCTTGTGTATGTTATGATTTCTTTGGATGTTATTTTCCTTTTTATTCATGTTCCCATAGAATTGACAACTGAAAGCATTAGTAAAAGATGAGTTCACATTTCTTGTAAAATCACTATACCAGTAGAAAAATTTTTATTTGCCATACGCTTAGTTTTAAATTCCACTTATTTTTCTTTTAATAGTAAATTTTACAAACAAATTTTTAATACCCCTATTATATCCGAAATTATGATGCAGGATTTAGAAATTTTAGTAAATGAAAGATTACCTACACAACTATTATTCTATTGTCGGTATGTAGGCGACATTATTTTAGCAGCTCCAGGATTTGAATGACATCAGAAACGTTTTTAATTTATTATATCCAAGATCCACTTTAGTTCACCAATAAAGATAAGTGTGGAAGAAAGTTGAATTTCTTAGACAGGACTGTTATTATTGACATCAGAATTATTTTCGATAAATACCATAATATACCAACTTTTATACCAAGCAATACCAACTTTTTCGGGTAGATTCCTTATTTTTTACTCTCATCATCCGACTTGTCACAAAAAGGGCGTTATCATCAATGTATTATAGTTGACAGAATTATACTTTTACCCCGTCTACGATTTCATAAAAATCTGAGACTATCTATATTTTTTTAGACAACGATATTCTTTGAATTTTATTTTTTTGACTATACAAAAAAATTGAATTTCCACATTCACAATAATAGTAGACATTAATTTACATTAATAAGTCAAGACCACACAGAAGTTTTCCACTGTACCTTATGAGTTTCTGAAATTTTTTTATCTGTAGCCCTCAAAATGTAAATTATCTTATTTTATTCCAAATGCTTTGAAAAATTACATTAAGAGAGATAAAGACAAACTCTCTTTCTCATCAGCGATAGTTTATAAAACATCATGTGAAGATTTCAAAGCTAGTTATGTACGACAAATGAAAAAAAGACAAAAAACTAGATTGCAGGAGCATACGTCAGATATAAGAAAAAAATTGGGACCCCCTCTGTCATTACGGACCATAGAACGATATGCAACTATAATTTTGATTGGAATAATGTTAGAGTTTTAGACAGTGAACTTTCATATAATAACGCTTAATTTTTGAAATGGTTCATTAAAAGACAAAGAGAGAGACTGAGTTTAAACCTGTAGAATGATACAGAAGCATTACCCGATTCCTATCTTCCTATCAATCTCTTTTCCCTTCTTAGTCCCTTTTTTCCCTCCTTTTTTACCCCTCTCTGTACAATCTTCTTAATTCATGTCCTACAAGTCATCATTTTTCATTACTCACTGGCTGACAATAAAGAGTAGTGTTCATCGCAATACTGCTTCAGCTTTATTTTATTACGATTTATTTTTTGACATACTTTTATCTTATAAGGGATTACACCAGCTTGAAGATTTGAAAAAAATCGAAAAATTTTGTATAGCTTAAATTTATGGATAGTTTGACAATTTATGGATAGTTTAAGAATGTAAAATTTTTTATCCAAATGCGAAATTCCGAACATTAACAAAGATACAGTCGATTATCAAGCGATGTATACGCTTCTCAGCATATGTGATCGATGCCTCCGCGCCATTGGTTCAGATAAACTACTCTGTTTACTTGAAAAATATTGTAAATTCTAAACCATGTGACGACATTGTTGTTCAAAAAAAGGAATGCATGGGTCGCGTGCAGAATAGATGGCTGCGTGCTTTAAAAAAAAACATCAAGGATCTTGGCGGAAAAGGAAACTCACTGGCAAATTAATAAATGAATTGACAGTATATTATTTTGCTATAAAGAAAAATCACGATTCCAGAAAAAAAAATGAGAAATGTAATTTGGGCAATAATTTTGCATAACATCTCGACCGATGAAAAACAACCCAGCACGAGCATTGTTCAGCCGGAGAGAAATTAGTGCTCGCAAGTCAAAGCCACCGATACTCTCTCAGATTACCGACATAAAAAATCTCCCTCAAGATATCTTCAACGCTATTAAATCTGTTTATGAAGATTTGAGCAGAAATGATTTATTGATTCGTTGCTTAGGCGGTTATATATAGAATAGTAATGAAAGTTTGAATAGCGTCGTGATCCTTGACTCCAAAATCTCATTCCAGCGGTAAAACAATTTTGGATATTTGTACATACATTGCCTGTATTTTCAATGATGGTTTCAAAAGCTTGATAAAAATCATGGAAGTCATGAACTTGACTACTGGAACGAGGTCCTACAATTTTGCGGAGCCAATCGATAATAACCGAGACACTGCAGATCACAGAATATCGAACGCTGCAAAAGCCTTTTTGGCGGCAAAATTGCTCCGATATCAAGCCAAAAAAGCTGCTTCGTATGCAGAAGGCTTACTATATGGTATTGTTGACTAAAGGTAAAAAGAATAATTAACGATAAAATTATTATTTTATAAAAATAAATAACTTGATTTGAAACTTTAATCGCGTTTTTCTCAAAATGATGTTTTCAAAAACGATGAACACAAAAACTACAAATTTTATCCAAATGCTTTGAAATTTTATTGAGTTATTGAATTATTTAAAGAAATACCGTTTGTTTTTGTGATAACTTATATACTTTTTTGTAATCCATATTTTTATGTCGAATTTTTACATAAAAATTAAACCTCTTTTTGAATATACCATTTTTCACAGTTTTCATATTTCTTAATTCTGCCTGGTATTTCTCTAATTTGATGCAGATTACAAATAAATTTTTTTTTGGCTATAACATACTTTAGACCTATTCTGCTGTTCACCATGGATGCCTTCACAAGCAGGTTTTCAAAAAATGTGCTGCAGAATCATTTTGTTTTTTTATAATTATTAAAATATTGACATTTTGTACACCATAGTACAAGCAAATATAAAAAGATTTTTTGTATCATGTAATTTTTTTTAATTATTACTTCCCAAAGATATGATTTTGAGTAATATAATCTCGTAAAATATCTTTTTATTTACAAATCACTATACGTTTTAAATTTTACATATTTTATTTTTATTATATTCACATTTATATTATCGTTATTTATGCTCTACATATGTATTTTTATTGAATTTTGTTTTACTTATATTACCGAATTTTATATTTTATACATATTTTATATAATTCATTATATTTTACTGATCTTCAATCTTCATTTTTTCTATAATTTCAATCTTTATACTATTCACTATTTTGCTTGATGACTACATTTATTGTACATATTATATTGTACATATTATAGAATTCAGTTTAATCTTTCTTTTAGAAGGATTAATTAATTATTAACGGACTTCCCGTATAGGATTGTAGTTTCCCATCGGGTGCTTCCCCTAGTGGTGCATTCCCCTAGTGGGGAAAGCTTGCCAACTTGCCGGAAGATACTGAGAAAATACCCAGAGCGGACTAAAAAATGGCAATGGAAAAAACAATAACGGAAAGTACCATCCCAGGTGGCAGCCCAGGCCTTAGCTTGAAAAATTCACTCTCTACGGAGACCACAAGGATTCTGGGGGGAAGGGGTGGCAATTATTGTCTACTAAGAATTTGATTAAAGAAAATAATATATCTTTAGGATCGCCAACTGAAAATAACAGCGAACAACATAGCCAGACTAAGATAAAAAACAGGGTAAAATCCTACTACAGCAAACTTTACCTATGACATATTTTCAGAACAGAGCTAGAGCCAACTCCACAGGAGATGTCCTAAGCTATCAAAAAAAAGATCCAAAAATAGATAAAACTTAAATAAGAATTTAATCACAAATATAAACACGGAAAATGATAACGATAACAATAACTGAGAAATACGGAAAAAGAAAATAAGCAAAAAAGATCTCGCAACAGTCCTGAAGACTCAAAATTAAAAACTCAGAAACAAAAGTAGATGTAGAAGCAAACTCAGATACCACTTTCCCTGAGCAATAGATATGAGAATTTAGAACAAGACGTGCAAGACAGAAAATCAATGGAACTAAGGACATTGAAAACTCCCCATATTTGTAGCAGGAATGACTAACATTACACCGCTCATTTCACTACTTGAGAATATCGCAAAGCACGAATACGAAATCAAGATAATAAATGACTCCCAAGTAAAAATTCAGCCCGAAACTCCGGAAAAGTACTCAATAATAATTAAAGAATTACAAGCAAGGAATACAGAATTCCACACCTACAAATTACAATAAAACATGAAAAACTTCAAAGTCATACTAAAACAACTCTTCTACTAACATAGATGACATGAAATAAGAAATTAATAGCAAAGGAATAATGTTGCAAATATATGGAACATGCGATACAAAGCCACAAAAAAACCACTACCTATGTTTCACATAGAATTAAAACTAGCAATAACAAAGAAATATACAGCATAAACTATTTATTACAATGCAAAATAATGTTTGAGCAATCTTATTCGAAAAAAGAAATACCTCAATGCACAAAATGTCAGCGTTACGGTCATACTAAGAACTTCTGTAACCATAAAGTAAGTTGTGTCAAATGTGCAGGTAACTATGCAACTGACAAATGTTAAAGGAAGGTAAGGATAGATGACGTCAAATGTGTTCTATCATCCTGCAGATTAAGGGATGTAAAATATAAAGAGTTACAAAAAAATTCATATTCATCACTAAGAAAAAAGGAAACTATATTCTCATTTAAACAGGATAGTACGTTACACACATATCACGACCAACTTGCTCTTATGCTGAAGTTGCCTCCGCATCAATATGACTGGATAATAAAACTGGATAATGAAAATACACTTGCCTATATATCCAGTACTGAACAACGCAGTCAAACAATATTCTTGAACTGAAGAATATGACAAAGGGATTCATGGAAAAAATGGATTCCATGCTCAACATACTATCAATACTCGTCTCCAGAATAAAATAATGGCTCCATCGCTCAAAATAGTGGCCTGGAATTCTGATGGCTTGGCACAATATATGAACGAAATAAGAACATACATATTTATGCACAAAATAGATTGTTGTGTATTTGTGACGCTGATGTCATCTTGTCTGGAAAGCTCGTACGCCAAGGCGGCGTGTAATAATAACGATTCTTTGTTGTAACGATTCGAATCTTTATTGTTGAGTTGAATTTAAGATGTATTCAAAGCGAGCGGCGAAGCTTGTAGATAACTTGTGCATTCGTTAAGATGCGTGCATCGATAATTCGCACTTGGTATGACATCGAGTGGTTTCTCACAGTTCGGAAGAAAGTATTGCGCGCAATAACGAGACCAAATCTCGCTGGAAACTCAGGCAATTCGTGCACACTAATGCTCTCGCGGTACGCGTATATCGAGAACGTGGAGAGACAAAATGCATTGATAATACGACAGAACGTGTGGGTCGCATTTCGGCTTCGGGGTAAAAAGCGTTACAACGAATAGATGACTCGTATTGATCGAGATTAGGAAGCGAATTGATTTCTCGCACGCGGAATGTGTGCGCGATCGTCACTTTTTCGAGTGTGCACACGCGGGGGGGGGGTCGCGTGCCATTCGAGATAAACAGCGTGATCAGAGCGAGATACACGCATGTTTTGAACGGAGACAGCTCGATGTCTATGAGCATCTGTTTACTTACCATCGCCAAGAATATATTCAAATCGACGATTATTCCGGAATATAGACATAATGCTAATTTCAGAGACGCATTTTACCGATAAGCATTACTTTAAATTGCCTTCTTATATTGTATATAATACTATGCATCCTGACGGAACGACTGTTATCATCAGAAATAACATTAGACATTATGAAATAGAAAAATACAAAAAGGACTATAAGCAAGCAACTTCAATTGTGGTGGAAAACTGGACTGGCATTTTCACTGTTAAGCTGTATATTGCTCCTCCCCCTCCCCAAATATACGATTATAAACAATCAATTTGAGTTCTTCTTTAAACCCTAGGCGACAAATTCATAATAGGTGACTACAATGCCAAGCATCAATTTTGGGGATCAAGATTAGTAAATCTAAAAAGTCGAATACTCTATAAAGTTATCGAGAAAAATAACTTAAACATAATATCTCAATATTATGCTTAAGTTATTAATATTACTAAGATCTCGGTAGGATCTAAAAGCTTAGGAATGCAAAAGATTCGGGTTCGATTCCCGACCGAGGCAATATTTTTCGCAATAAGTTCATTATAGTTTTTTTAAGATTAAATTTGGGAAATTTGGGGGATTATTAATATTTCAGATTGGGTTGAAAGTCCAACAATCATATCGGCATGCAATTATAAGTTATGAAATTAATTCATTTAAATGAATATTTATAATAATTCAACATCTTAACATTCAACAACAACATAAATAGTCTTATTTTCAATTTTATTATTTATACACGCTCGCCTACAATGTGTAACTCTCTATATCGGTTATTGCGAGGAATATTGCTGAGGTCTCGGGAGTCTAAAGGCTTAGGATGCTCGCACGGAAAAAATTCAGACTGAGGTAATATTTTTCGCAATAAATTTTTTATTACAGTTTTTTAAGATTAAATTTGAGAAATCTTAAGATATTATAAGGAAGTAATATACAGAGATGAATAAAAAGTTTTACTTATTTTAAGAAGGAATATTGTAATAAAAATTATTATAAATCTTAACATTATTTATAATTTGTAATGTTATAAATATCAATCATGTCAATTTCCTTATTCGTTGATTTATGTATTTTATTTATTGTTCCGACAATAATTACTTATACATAGCATGGATACATATATATATACGATAACATATATACGGAAGCATTAATAATTAATTCTCAAAAATGATATGTCGTAATGTAACTTTATTACAGATGATTGAATTCGTAAAAAAATAATTTTTAATTTGGTAAAAAAAATTTGAAAATTTAAGAAAATTATGGGTGAGGGTATTATGTTAAATAAAAAAATAAACAAAATTTCTTTTTCTTTATAACTTTAAAGTACTCTTGAAACCGTACTTTTATTTAAAAATGTTTTTCTATCTTTTATACTTATGACAATATTCGCCTCGAAAGAAAAATATCGTTTTTTTTTCAAAGGGATGTTTAACCGCTTAAACACGAATTAGGGCATGTGATACAAAAAAATACATGTCCCTTAGATTTTCATGGTTAATAACATACTTTATGGAAAATTAAATCGGTTCCGGACAGTTGTGAAATTTCCCTTGTCAGTGATATATTTTTTTAAATTAAATCAAGGCGCAAATTCATGATCTATCTTTTGTTTAACTATACATACTCAGCGATATTTTTAGAAATAAAATCGAGGCCTGAATATTCAAATTCTACTTTTCAATCATCGTACTTTCTCGCCATCGAATTTCTACAGTAGTCGTCCTTGTTCAACTTATTTTGTATTTTATATATTATTCTTATAACTTTGAAAATGACCCGATTGGTGTCAAAACATTAGTTTAATGTAAGCATATTTTTATTTTTATTAAATGTTATCTGTATTTATTACGTACATTATATTTTGTTACTTTGACTCGTAGTCTTTTGTAATATAATTTATTTCATTTCAGTATATTTCAATCCATTCTGGTTTTTTGGACTATTGTCGGATTCATTCTGAATTTTAATTGAACTTCGAAGAATCGCACGGATTAAAAAAAAATGAAAACTTTGTCTAGATGAATCTCGGATTTATGCGAATCGGATGCATGGATTGCAAAGGATTGAACAGATTTTCAGGATAAGTCTTTGATTCATTCGGATTTAACACGGATTGATTTGAATGATTATTTCGGATTCATAGGGATTGAAATTTGAGAGAACGTGCAGATTGAAATGATTTTTGCTATTGTACTACAGATTTAATTGGACATAACTTGGAGTTGATACATGGATCGAAAAGGATTATAAACTTGCTTTGAATTGACTCAGTTTGAGCACGGCGATGAATTTTTGAATAACTCGGAAAAGTTCGGATTTTACGTCAGATTAAATTCCTATCCGAAATTTACTTCGCTAAAACTAATTTATTTCGAACAGTTGTTAAGATCGTTTAGGAAAAATGTTATGTGTCTTAAATCGAATGGTTTCTGATATAAATGTGCACTATTGTTGTAAAATTATTGTTAGAAAAAGAAAACTATAAGGAAGAATAGACATGAAAGAAACATATTTTGAAAAAGTCATTTCGTATTTCAACTAATTGAATATCACCAAAAATTTAAAAATATTTGATAACAGTACTAAAACTATATACGTTGTCCATAAATATTTGACATTTATCGTCAAAATTATTGTTGCCGTAATGAGAGATGCAAAATTATCGTTAGAAAAAGTACTCGTACGTTTTTTGAATTAAATTTTTTAATCTTTTTCATTTATTTGTTTAACTTTTAGAAAAAGTATTTTTTTTATCAACAATTTATATTAATGTAAACTAAAAATGTAATTACAAATTCTTTGTTTATTTTGATTTATCAGATATTCTGTAATTAGTAATAGATTCTTTACGTATAATGTTATGAAAGAACCGTATTGAGAGCTATGGAAAAGCCAGTTCTATTATTGCTTTATCTGGCTCCTTCATTACATACCCAGAGATGTTCTTTTCAGTACAATTGATTTTCTACTTTTAGTACTAGAACATAATAAGCGCGCGCTTCGCGCGTGCGAACTAAATTATTCGACTTGTAAATTTTTACATATAAGTTTTAAAATATAAATTAAAATTTAACTTTACTATATATACTATTTAACTGACGAATTAATAATTCATAAGCAACATTTCCTTGTCCATTTGATTGTAATTGGTCATTTTTGGTTTTCTTGCTTGCACTCCATCCATAAATGAATTATCTATTAAAATTAATTTATTATCACTTATTATTATATATTTTTTAATTTGTTTGTTATTTTATTAGTTGTTTTATTTGTCTTTATTTATTGTTTTTTGTTTTTTATTTATTTTTTTTTTGTTTTTTTTTCAGTGAATATAAATGTTAATAAAATGTTAAATTTCTATATTATCTAATTTATGATTAAGGAAAAAGATAGAAAAAGAAAAGATAGAATAAGAAAAAAGAAAGAAAATGATAATATTTATGTAATTTAGCATTATATATGGTAAAATAGGATTAATGTCATCATTCCAAGCAACAATTTGGATGCGTTTTCTGTTTCCATTGTTTAGAAAAAACTTTAAAAATTTAAATTATTATTTTTCATTACCAATAATGCGAGGAGTCTCCATTCCATTAACATAACCGATTATTTCACACATTCAATATATGTTTTAGTAATGTTACACGTTTCTTGTTTTTTACAGCATACAACATAATTTTCATTTATTTATAAATATTATTAATCCTATAAGTTTAAATATAAAAAATTTCTACTCCCTATTTATCAACTTATAATTATAACTATACTTTCTATAAAATTTTATGAAATTTTATAAATTTTACAAAATTTATTTTTTTCATAAAATTTTATATGGATTTATATGGAATTTAATGTACACCTACATTATCTATATTTAAAACTACTATAATTCATTATTTTTAATTTTATGTATAACTACAAACTTTCTTATAATCTAAAAACATCAGGCTTTCTTAGACGCCAATCTCTGGCGGAGACACAATATAGCGGAAAATTTAAATTGAAATTTGTCCGGATTTTGATGATGCACCCTACATACATATTATGTTATGTTTCCTTTCATATCTCTTTACCTTCATTTTCTTTTTTTTTTATTTCTTCTTTTATTTTTCCTTGCTTTTCCTTTTGCCTTTCTTTTTCTCTTTTTCTTTTTTCTGAATCCTTTTCATGGAAAATATTAATAAGAAAAAAATATAATCGAGAGATATTAATATTTTGTTCTACATCATGCTTTCTTTCACATTTCCTTTTCTTCCTTTTTTCTTTCCCTTTTTTATCAGACCATTCTTTTTCTATTTCTTCATCTTTTCCTTTCTTTTCAGTTCTTTCTTTTTTTATAAGTCCTTTCCCTGGTGAAAATTTTTCTCAAAATTTTTCATATAATTTTTCAGAATTTCGATATAATTTTATAACTTTCTCACATTTTTTTATACAAATTCGAACATTTCTCAGAAAATCTACATCTTTTCTCAGAATTTTTTATATATGTTAATTATAAAAATATCATAAGATTTCTAAAATTTTTTGTAAGTATAATTTCTGATGAAATGTTATAAAAAAATTTAAAAATATTTTTTTTAAATTATGGGATAAGAAATTTTAGAATATTTCAGAATTCACTTGTATGAAAAATTCTGAGAGAAGATGTCGACTTTCCGAATATTTATAAGTATTTCTGAAAAATGTTCCAATTCGAATAAAAATTATGAGAAAAATTTTCAACAGAGTTTCTTTTCATGAAAATCACTAATAACTGAAAATAAAATATAACTCCAAGATATTAACATAAATATAAATATTTTGCTATAAATATATAATATTATGCCTAGTAGTGCAACCTGATGTGCTAATGTAGCAGTAATTACTGCTGAACGCAGCCATAGTATCTCTATATACGGAGCATTGTTAAAAATTTTGGGAGTGGGGTAGCTCATTTAGAAAAGGATGCACTCATCGTCCCAGGTACGTTCTCTCTCATGCGCGAAACTCTCTCTCTCTCTCTCTCTCTCACATAGTTTATTTCCTTTTCACTTATTTTCTTTTTATTAAAATATCAAAAATATACTTATATGAAAAAGTATACAAATTTTATCATGATTTTTTTTTCTGTCTTTCTTCTTTTTTTCTTATTTTTCTCTCATTTTTATCTCTCTCTTTCTATTGTATCTCTCTCTCTCTCTCTCTCTCTCTCTCTCTCTCTCTCTCTCTCTCCCCTCCTCTCCTTTCCTCCCCCTTTTCCCCTCCCTTCTCCTCCCCCCCCCCTTTCACTCCCCCTTTCCCTTGTCTACTGACATACTCTAC
>Ga0157363_1001957_pt1 | contig 17740 bp, 16 predicted proteins | sample AttsexASBM1_FD_111477 | JGI IMG/M metagenome (GOLD analysis project Ga0157363, IMG submission 111477) | Fungus gardens microbial communities from leaf cutter ant in Ribeirão Preto, State of São Paulo, Brazil - Atta sexdens ASBM1 | ecosystem: Host-associated > Fungi > Mycelium > Unclassified ... | reverse complement strand
CTGGCACTCTCCTGCATACACGCACCGATAGCCACTTTTTTCAGCCCCCCAAATGTAGACCAGACTGGGGGCGAATGTGAAGCCTTAAGGCGCTACAAATCAGGCCTGAAGTCACGTTTTATCGCCTTACTGCTGAAAATTTATACCGATATTGCTAATCCCTGATTCCCGCAGGTCGGAACGCAGTCCTTTTATCAGCTCGAGATCCCTTTCCTCGCAGGCGCTGAGCAGGCGAAAAATCTCCCACTGGATGTCCCATTCCTCTTCGACGGCGGGATTGGCTTTTAGCTCTTCATCGGTCATTTCGCGTTCGGCCTGGGTCATTTCCAGCATCGCAACGGTGGTGATAGAGGCTTCGCTGACGGCGATCGCATGGGCTAAAGTTTCACCGCTCAGGCGAGAATGCAGCAGCTCGCTCAACGCCACGCAGGCGTCGATAGCAGGATAAACACCGTACAGGTCATAATCCTCTGCCGCCGGGATCGCCTCTTCCAGCTTTTCCAGCTGCGAATCGAAATTAACTTTGGCGTCTTTCACTACCAACGTTTCCCACACCAGATCGAGGATGCGGCGATAAAGCTGCCCGTCGCCAAAGCCGGTCTGCTGGCAAAAAGCCCAGTAGTTGGGATACATGCGTTCACACAGGCAGGCCATAAAAGTCACGTGCTGCCAGCTTTCCAGCTTTTCCAGCCGCAGGTGAATCGGATTACGTAACATGTTGGGATCTCTTAAACAAAAGTGCGCGGCCTGCAGTGTAACTGAAAAGCGGGCGGCTCACACCGTTATAGCGGGATGCCGAGCCGCGCAAAGGCGGGCCGGTTGGAAGCTACCGCGTCCGCCCAGCGGGTCGGCTCCGGCAGGCGATAGCCTTGCAAACAGGTTTCCACCCATTGCAGAGCCGTATCCGCGCTGACGCGGTGGCCCGGCGAAATAAATAGCGGATTGCAGCGCTTTTTGCTGCGCAGCACCCAGCCAATCTGTTCGCCTTTATCGATAAGCGGCTGGCGGGAGCCTGGCTCGTCGCCCAACGGCTCAAACTTGCCGCACAGGCGCCGCTTCGCCACGCCGATGGTCGGCACGTCCACCAGCAGCCCAAAATGGCTGGCGACGCCAAGACGACGCGGATGCGCGATGCCCTGACCATCGACAAACAGCAGATCGGGCTTCTGCTCCAGCTGCTCCCAGGCGGCCAGCAGCGCAGGATATTCGCGAAACGAAAGAAAGCCGGGGATATAGGGCATCGTGGTGGCTATCCGCGCAACGCGATGCTCAATTAGCTTCAGCGACGGATACTCCAGCAGCACCAGAGCGGCGCGCGTGACCTCGCCGCCCTGTTCGAACCCTACATCCGCCCCGGCGATATAGCGCGGCGGCATTACGTCAAAATCATCGATGCGCACCACTTCCGCCGCGCGCGTCGTCTGTTCCTGCTTTAATGCCTGTATATCCATAACTAGTCCTGGTGATACTGTCCTGACAGTTTGTGAACGGCCTCCACAAAAGCACCCGCGTGTTCCGGCGGCACATCCTGATGAATGCCGTGGCCCAGGTTGAACACGTGGCCCGTACCCTTGCCGAAGCCCTGAAGAATGCCTGCCACTTCCTGCTCAATACGGGCTGGCGTTGCATACAGCATAGAAGGATCCATATTGCCCTGCAGCGCAACTTTGTGACCCACGCGACGTCGTGCTTCGCCAATATCCGTTGTCCAGTCCAGGCCAAGCGCATCACAGCCGGTTTCCGCCATCGCTTCCAGCCACTGTCCGCCGCCTTTGGTAAACAGCGTCACCGGCACGCGGCGGCCATCGTTTTCACGCAGCAGGCCGTCGACGATTTTGTGCATGTAGTGCAGCGAAAACTGCAGATAATCGCGTCCGGTCAGCACGCCGCCCCAGGTATCGAAAATCATCACCGACTGGGCGCCGGCGCGGATCTGTGCGTTCAGATAAAGCGTGACGCTGTCCGCCAGCTTGTCCAGCATCAGATGCAGGGTTTCCGGCTCGGCGTACATCATCTTTTTCAGTTTGGTAAAGGCCTTGCTGCTGCCGCCTTCCACCATATAGGTCGCCAGCGTCCACGGACTGCCGGAAAAGCCGATCAGCGGCACTTCGCCCTTCAGGTTTTTACGGATGGTGCGCACCGCGTTCATCACGTAGCCCAGCTCCTGCTCGGGATCGAACACCGGCAGTTTTTCCACATCGGCGCGGCAGGTCACCGGGGAAGAGAAGCGCGGGCCTTCGCCAGCTTCAAAATAGAGTCCCAGCCCCATCGCATCGGGAATGGTCAGGATATCGGAGAAGAGGATCGCCGCATCCAGCGCGTAGCGCCGCAGCGGTTGCAGCGTGACTTCACAGGCCAGCTCGGCATTCTTGCACAGCGACATAAAATCGCCGGCCTGGGCGCGCGTGGCTTTATATTCCGGCAAATAGCGTCCGGCCTGACGCATCATCCAGACGGGCGTGACGTCCACCGGCTGACGCAGCAGGGCACGCAAATAACGATCGTTCTTCAGTTCACTCATTTTCAGGACTCTTTTTCATTCAGGCGCACAGTATATCAGCTATTCTGCCTCGGCGCGGCAGAGCGCGACGGTGTCTTCAATCAGCCGGCGGGCAACGGTACCGGCTGGCGGCAGCGCTGGCAGCGCGTCAAAGCGATACCAGTTCGCGTCCAGCAGCTCTTTCGGGTCGATGCGGATTTCGCCGCTCTCAAAGTCGGCCATAAAAGCCATCATCAGCGACTGCGGAAAAGGCCAGGGCTGCGAAGAGACATAGCGCAGGTTTTTGACTTTAATGCCGCTCTCTTCCATCACTTCCCGCGCGACGGTCTGCTCCAGCGTCTCGCCTACTTCGACGAAACCGGCCAGTACCGTATAGATGCCGTTGCGATGACGGGTATGCTGAGCCAGCAGGATCTCGTCGCCACGTCGGATCGCCACGATAATGCAGGGCGCGATCTGTGGATAGTAGCGCTGACGGCAGTGGCCGCACAGGCAGGCCCATTCCGTTTTGCTACGGTGCATGGCGTGGCCGCAGTAGCCGCACCACTTATGCGAACGGTAAAACTCTGCCAGCTGGACGCCGCGTCCCGCCAGCTGAAACAACGCGGGATCCTGATCGAGCAGCTGGCGCAGCGAAGCCATCCCTTCCGGCCGGTTTTCGCAGATCAGCCGCACCGGTTCGCCCTGCCATTCGCCGATAAGCGATCCTTTGGATCCTGCGAAGCCCAAATTTTGCGCGCTACCGTATGGTAATTGACCTTTCGGCAGCCAAAGTTTCTGTTCATGGCTGACAACCCACCAGCCAGCGTCTACGCTTGAAATCTCAAGTTCCATAAATTGCTCATCCTCACTTCACGCCTTACCGGATCGGGATCGACAGTTAAAAATAACACTTTTGGAGTCACTCATGCTTGACCAGCTGGAAGTTCTGACCTCACGCGTAGGCGGATGTAGCGAACTGGTAGATTTTTGCCTTCATTCACGTAAGCAGCTGTTAGTTGCCTATTATCAAATGGTTGGCATTAAGCCTAACAAGGAATCACTGACTTCGCTTGACGAAAACGCGCTGGATAATTTTTGCCAAAGCCTGGTAGATTATCTCTCAACCGGCCACTTCACCGCCTACGAACGTTTTATTCAGGAGATGGAAGGCACCGAACAGCTGGCCAAAGCGGCGCTGATTTATCCTTCGTTACAGGCAAATACCGAACAAATTATGGCGATTTACGACGCCCATCTGGAAAACGCTATCGATCACGATAACTATCTGGAGTTCCAGCAGGCGCTGTCGATCGTCGGCGAAACGCTGGAAGCCCGTTTTACCCTGGAAGATAAATTTATTCAGCTGGCGCTGGAGAAGTACAGTGACCAACCAGCGGCAAACGACGCGGCAATGGCTCGCCCGGCCTGATAAGTTATAAATTTGTAAAACCCTTGAGCTTTCTATAAAGCCCCTTTATGCTCAAGGGGCAATCAGCTGATTGTCCCTGGCGAAAGCCAGATTTCTTCTTGTCGGAGTGCCCCTCGGGGCTGAGACCGTTTATTCGGGATCCGCGGAACCTGACCAGGTTAATACCTGCGTAGGGAACAAGAGTAAAGATTCAGGTTTGGGCCTTTAGCCCGGCAATTACTCATCCGAACTCCGGACAAGCAAATTTTCCTTTATTCAGGAACTTGCTATGTCTACGTCCGTTAAAAAACCAACCCGACGCGAACAGCGTGCCGAAGCCCGCCAGTTTATCGATTCCCTGCAGGGCGCCGCCTTCCCTAATTCCAGACGTATTTATCTTATCGGCTCCCGAGCCGATTTACGCGTCCCCATGCGCGAAATCCAGCTCAGTCCGACGCTAACCGGCGGCAGTAAAGACCATCCGCAGTTTGAAGAGAACGAACCCGTGCCGGTATACGATACGGCCGGCCCTTATGGCGATCCCGCAACCGTCATTGACGTCCATGCAGGGATCGCCAGACTGCGGGAAAGCTGGATTTTGGAACGCGAAGATACGCAACCGATCGAGCAGCTTAGTTCCACTTATACGCAGCAGCGCCTGGCGGATGAAGCGCTGGATCATCTGCGCTTCGCAAAGCTGCCGCGTCCGCGCCGCGCGCTGGCTGGCCGCTGCGTCACGCAGCTGCACTATGCGCGACTGGGCGTTATCACGCCGGAAATGGAGTTTATCGCGCTGCGGGAAAACATGGGCCGTGAGCGCATTCGCAGCGAGGTGCTGCTCCAGCAGCATCCCGGCCACGGGTTCGGCGCGCAGCTGCCGGAAAACATCACCGCCGAGTTTGTGCGCCAGGAAGTGGCCGCCGGACGAGCGATTATTCCCGCCAATATCAACCATCCCGAAGCGGAACCGATGATCATCGGCCGCAATTTCCTGGTGAAGATTAACGCCAACATCGGCAATTCCGCCGTCAGCTCCTCAATCGAAGAAGAGGTGGAAAAGCTGGTCTGGTCGACACGCTGGGGCGCAGATACGGTGATGGATCTTTCCACCGGCCGTAATATTCACGAAACCCGCGAGTGGATCCTGCGCAACAGCCCGGTGCCGATTGGCACCGTTCCGATCTATCAGGCGCTGGAGAAGGTCAACGGCGTGGCGGAAGATCTCAACTGGGAAGTGTTCCGCGATACGCTGCTGGAGCAGGCTGAGCAAGGCGTCGATTACTTTACTATCCACGCTGGCGTGCTGCTGCGCTATGTGCCGATGACGGCGAAGCGCCTGACCGGCATCGTCTCGCGCGGCGGCTCGATTATGGCTAAGTGGTGCCTGTCGCATCATCGCGAAAGCTTTCTCTACGAACACTTCCGCGAAATTTGCGAAATCTGCGCCGCTTACGACGTCTCCCTGTCGCTTGGCGACGGCCTGCGTCCTGGCTCTATTCAGGATGCCAACGACGAAGCGCAGTTCGCCGAGCTGCGCACGCTGGGCGAGCTGACGAAAATCGCCTGGGAATATGACGTCCAGGTCATGATTGAAGGGCCGGGCCACGTGCCAATGCAGATGATCCGCCGCAATATGACCGAACAGCTTGAGCACTGCCACGAGGCGCCGTTCTATACGCTTGGCCCGTTGACCACCGATATTGCGCCGGGTTACGACCACTTCACCTCCGGCATCGGCGCGGCAATGATCGGCTGGTTCGGCTGCGCCATGCTCTGCTACGTCACGCCGAAAGAGCATCTCGGCCTGCCGAACAAAGAAGATGTGAAGCAAGGCCTCATCACCTACAAGATCGCGGCCCATGCAGCCGACCTGGCTAAAGGGCATCCGGGCGCGCAGATCCGTGATAACGCCATGTCGAAAGCGCGCTTCGAGTTTCGCTGGGAAGATCAGTTTAACCTGGCGCTGGATCCGCATACCGCTCGCGCCTACCACGACGAAACCTTGCCGCAGGAGTCAGGCAAGGTCGCGCATTTCTGCTCTATGTGCGGGCCAAAATTCTGTTCGATGAAAATTACGCAGGAGGTGCGCGACTACGCTGCGAAGCAGGAAGCGGCAGCACAACCGATCGAGATCGGCATGGCAGAGATGTCGCAGGCTTTCCGCAGCCGCGGCGGCGAACTTTATCATGCCGCGGACACACTTCAGCAAGAGGATAAAGCATGAGCCGCGGCGCCTTTCCTCCAACGGCAGCGAAACTGGGACTCTATCCTGTAGTGGATAGGGTAGCCTGGATCGAGCGCCTGCTCGCAGCCGGCGTCCGCACTATCCAGCTGCGCATTAAAGATCTGCCGGAAGAGGCGGTGGAAGAAGATATCGCGGCGGCTGTCGCGCTGGGCAAACGCTATCGCGCGCGCCTGTTTATCAACGACTATTGGCGGCTGGCGATCAAGTATGACGCTTACGGCGTGCATCTGGGTCAGGAAGATCTGGATATCGCCGATCTGGACGCGATTTATCGCGCCGGGCTGCGGCTTGGTCTTTCCACGCACGACGATGTAGAGCTGGATCGCGCGCTGGTCGAACGCCCTTCCTACATCGCGCTGGGCCACGTTTTCCCAACCCAAACCAAAGAGATGCCCTCTTCGCCTCAGGGACTGGCGGAGCTGCGGCGTCACGTAGCGCGTTTATCGGGTATTTCTACCGTCGCCATCGGCGGGATTTCTCTGCAGAAAGCGCCTGAGGTGCTGGCGACCGGCGTCGGCAGCATTGCCGTGGTCAGCGCCATCACGCAGGCCGCAGACTGGCAGGAAGCCACGGCGAAGCTGCTGGCGCTGGCGGGAACGGGAGATTCGCATGCTTAGCGACAGCGATTTTATGCGCTACAGCCGTCAGCTGCTGCTGGAAGAGTTCGGCCCGCAGGCGCAGGAGAAGCTACAGGCGGCCAGCGTGCTGATCGTCGGCCTGGGCGGCCTGGGCTCGCCCGCCGCCGCTTATCTGGCCGCCGCAGGCGTGGGCAAGCTGCTGCTGGCTGACGACGACAAAGTGCATATCAGTAATTTACAGCGGCAGATCCTTTACCGCAGCGGCGATGCCGGGCAGCCGAAAGCGACGCTGGCGAAAGAACGGCTGCAGGCGCTTAATCCTCAGGTGGAATTTGTGACGCTTGAACAGCGTATGGACGCCGACTCGTTGAAAGAGAGCGTGCAGTGGGTCGATCTGGTGCTGGACTGCAGCGACAACATGCAGACGCGCCATGCCGTCAACGCCGCCTGCGTGGCGAGCGATACGCCGCTCATCAGCGCCAGCGCGGTCGGCTTCGGCGGCCAACTGATGGTGCTGACGCCGCCGTTCAGCCACGGCTGTTACTGCTGCCTGTGGCCCGACGCGGTCGAACCGCAGCGTAACTGCCGTACCGCAGGCGTGCTTGGCCCTGTGGTCGGCGTAATGGGCACGCTGCAGGCGCTGGAGGCGTTGAAAATGCTGGCTGGCCTGCCATCCGCGCTGGACGGCCAGCTGCGGCTGTTCGACGGTAAAGCGCAAACCTGGCGCACGCTCAGCCTTGAGCGCAGCCCCAACTGCCCGGTATGCGGAGGCGATCGTGAACATCGTAATTAATGATGAGCCGCACGAGCTTACCGCGCCGCTAATGCTGGCCACCTTGCTGGAACAGCTTGACCACCAGCAGTCGGGCACCGCGCTGGCCGTTAACCAGCAAATTGTGCCGCGAGCGCGCTGGTCTACCCATCTTTTACAGGAAGGCGATGAGCTGGTGATTTTCCAGGCCATCGCCGGAGGCTGATATGCTGCAGATCGCTGATAAAACCTTTTCTTCCCGGCTCTTTACCGGAACCGGCAAATTTTCCAGCCCAACCGTGATGCTAGACGCGCTAAAAGCGTCCGGCACGCAGTTGGTCACCATGGCGATGAAGCGTGTGGATCTGCGTGGCGGTGATGACGGCATCCTTGAACCTTTACGTCAGCTGGGCGTACAGCTTCTGCCCAATACCTCCGGCGCGAAAACCGCCGAGGAAGCCATTTTCGCCGCCCGCCTCGCGCGCGAAGCGCTGGGAACAAGCTGGGTGAAGCTGGAGATCCATCCCGACGTTCGTTATCTGCTGCCGGATGCGATCGAAACCCTCAAGGCCGCCGAAACCCTGGTACGGGAAGGCTTCACGGTACTGCCCTACTGTCATGCCGATCCGGTGGTGTGCAAGCGGCTGGAGGAAGTCGGCTGCGCCGCCGTGATGCCGCTTGGCGCGCCTATCGGCAGTAACCAGGGACTGAAGACTCGCGACCTGCTGGCAATCATCATCGAACAGGCCAGCGTGCCTGTGGTGATTGACGCAGGCATCGGCGCGCCCAGCCACGCCAGCGAAGCGCTGGAAATGGGCGCAGACGCGGTGTTGGTCAATACCGCGATGGCCTCCGCGCGGGATCCCATTCAAATGGCGCGCGCGTTCCGCCTGGCCGTTGAAGCCGGCGAACTGGCTCGTCACAGCGGCCTGGGCAGCCGTCAGCCGCAGGCCGTCGCCACCAGCCCGCTGACCAGCTTTTTGCGTAGCGGAGCGGTTTTATGAAAAGTTTCGTTTCGCAGTGGCAGCGGCTCGACTGGGATGATATTCGCCTGCGCATCCACAGCAAGACCTCAGCCGACGTAGAGCGGGCGCTTAATGCGCCCGTCGTCGGTCGTGAAGAGCTGATGGCCCTGCTTTCGCCGGCCGCGCAGGACTGGCTTGAGCCTATGGCGCAAAGAGCGCAGCTCCTGACACGCCAGCGCTTCGGCCACGCCGTTAACCTTTTCGTCCCGCTCTATCTCTCCAATCTGTGCGCCAACGACTGCACCTATTGCGGTTTCTCCATGAGCAACCGCATCAGGCGCAAAACGCTGGATGCGCAGGAGATAGAGCGTGAGTGTCAGGCGATTCGGGCGATGGGCTTTGACCAGCTGCTGCTGGTGACCGGTGAGCATCAGGCAAAGGTTGGCATGGCCTATTTTCGCCAGCATCTGCCCGCCATCCGCGCGCATTTCAGCTCGCTGATGATGGAAGTGCAGCCAATGGCTGAAGAAGAGTACGCCGAATTGAAAACGCTGGGACTGGACGGCGTGCTGGTTTATCAGGAAACCTATCATCCGGCGGTCTACGGTCAGCATCATCTCAAAGGCAACAAGCAGGATTTCTTTTTCCGGCTGGAAACCCCGGACAGGCTGGGTCGCGCAGGCATTGATAAAATCGGTCTGGGCGCGCTAATCGGTCTTTCCGATAGCTGGCGCACCGACTGCTATATGATGGCGGAGCACCTGTTATGGCTGCAAAAAACTTACTGGCAAAGCCGCTATTCGGTCGCTTTTCCCCGACTGCGCCCTTGCGCGGGCGGCATCCAGCCCGCTTCCATTATGGACGAGGCGCAGCTGGTGCAGGCGATCTGCGCGTTTCGTCTTTTCGCGCCGGAGGTTGAACAGTCGCTGTCGACGCGCGAATCGCCGCAGTTTCGCGATCGGGTAGTGCCGCTGGCGATCAACACGCTCAGCGCCTTTTCGAAAACGCAGCCCGGCGGCTACGCTGATGCTCAGAGCGAGCTGGAACAATTTTCACCGCATGACAACCGTCACCCGCAGCAGGTTGCGGAAGCGCTGGTCAAAGCCGGCCTGCAACCGGTGTGGAAAGACTGGGATAGCTGGCTGGGCCGGGTTTAACCGCTGCCGGAAACGCGCCGGCGGTCGTGCTGGCGCGTATCGGGTTTGATAATGACTCAGGCGCTCGCGCTACCGGGCATACCGGGCATCGGCGTTTCCGGCAGTTTAGACGGCACGTCCGCGAACAGCACTTTGCCCAGCAGGCTGTCTTTGTTCACCGCGCCATAGCGGAGATTGGTCTGAAGATATTTACGATCCAGGCCGGTCAGCTTCACGATAGGCGGCAACACGTCCGGCAGACGATCGATCATCAGCATCCGGCTGAGCTGTACTGCGTCCCAGCTCACCAGACGCTGATAGTAAATTGCGTTGGCTTCGCACTTTCTCAGGTAGAAGTTGTACTGATTATCTTCACGCATCGCCTGCTGCTGGGTGATATTCAGAATAAGATATTGTGGATCGGTGATCTTCTGCACCACTTCCTCGTAATTGGGAAGCTGCTGCAGCTGCCTGAACATCTCCGTCGCGCCCAGCTCCGTAATCGGCCGGAAATAGCGCAGCCAGTTTTCGATAAACCGGTTATTTTTCGGTGCGGCCATAAACCAGGTTTCAATCACCGGATAGCGGCGATCGACGGTAGAGACGTCGCGATAAAAAGCGACCATATCGTAGCGATTACTGGCGTTAACCGCTAAAAAATCGTCCAGCGTGCGGTTGAGGATAATACTGGCGTCCATCCAGACGCCGCCATATTTGTACAGCAGCTCCAGGCGAATTACGTCGCTTCGGTGCGCCACCAGCATATCCTGACGCTTAAACGTCAGCCCTGGCAGATACTGCGACAGATTGCTGTCGTTGACTACGGTCACGGTCCAGGCCGGGTTTTCACGCGAGATTTTGTTCACGAAACTCTGAATTTCTTTCGGCAGCTTCGCGCCAGCCCAGAACATCCAGACCTGTTTAGGGATCTCATTCAGCGGCCTGTCATGAATAACGATATCCATATCCTGTTCCAGCGCAGGATTATACTCCGCTAATTTCTTTCTTTTTATCAGCGTCTTTTCAAGACGCAAACGTAATGAAACCGCGTTCTTCAATACCGGACGCGCCAGCGCTTTTAGCTTTTTTTTATTCATAATTACCTCACGGCAGCTGGCTGACAAAGACGTAGCGCGCTCTTATCCGGCAGCTGGGAATTTTTTATTAACTTAGCAAGATGAGAAAGACATCACAATATTGCCAGGGAAGTCTGAATAACTTTAAGATAAAGCTCAGGTCAAAAAAGATTAAAAAGTAATTAATAGAGAGAAACAATATAAAACAGGAAAATAAGCGGCTATCAAAAACCTAATAAACGCAATTACGTATTTATAAAGAAAAAAATGATAATGCAATAAGAGCCGGGCAAAGCTTTTTATAAAATAACTCTGATTATCGCTGGACCTTAATAATGGCTGGCCACGGCAATGTTGCAGGCTGTCATTCCTTACCTACCTGCCACTTCAGCCAGGGAAACCTCTGTCGCCTGTTCAATCGCCGTACCCAGTAAAGCCAGCGCTTTTTCCGTCTCCGCCGTGAAGGGCAAGCCGTAATTCAGACGCAGGCAGGTCTGGTATTTACCCGAGGCGGAAAGCAGTGAACCCACGGCGATCTGGATATCGTTGTCGCGCATCTGTTTATTCAGCTTCGCCATATCGGTCGTTTCCGGCAGTTCGATCCATAACAGATAGCCGCCCTGCGGTCGCGTAACGCAGATGCCGCAGGGAAAGTGCTGCAGTACCGCGGCGGTGAAAACTTCCAGATTACGTTGGTAATGCTGCCGCATCCGGCGCAAATGGGCGGGATAAAAGCCCTGCCGCACAAACTCTGCCGCTGCAATCTGCGTCTGCTGTACGGTCGAGCCGGTGACGATATATTTCATGTGCAGCACGCGATCCAGATAGCGGCCAGGCACAACCCAGCCAACGCGCAGGCCTGGCCCCAGCGTTTTGGAAAACGAGCTGCAAAGCAGCACGCGACCCTCGCTGTCGAAGGCTTTAACCGTTGGCGGACGAGGATATTCCCATGCCAGCTCGCCATAGACATCGTCCTCAATAATGGCGATATCAAAACGCTGCGCCAGCTTTACCAGCCCGCGCTTGCGCTGCTCCGGCATAATGAATCCCAACGGGTTGTTGCAGTTAGGCACCACGATGACGGCTTTGATTGGCCACTGCTCCAGCGCCAACTCCAGCGCTTCCAGGCTGATGCCGCTTTGAGAATCGGTCGGAATCTCGATGACTTTAATACCAAAGCCGTGCAGCACCTGCAGAATGCCGTGGTAGCAAGGGGATTCAACCGCGACGATATCGCCTGCCTGACAGACGGCACGCACAGAAACGGATAGCGCTTCGTGGCAACCGTTGGTCACCACAATTTCTTCCGGCGTAACATGACAGCCGCTGTCTATCGCCAGTCTGGCGATCTGCTCCCGTAGTTCAGGCATGCCGTATATATTGTCATATTCAAAAAGCCTGATGTCCTGCTGCTGCCCGATGCGGCTGATAATTTTCCACAGCGGTTTTAGCGTGGACTGCGTCAGGTTGGGCGTCCCGCTGCCAAGCTGCAGGATATCTTTTTCCTGTCGCAAACTAAGCAATTTCAGGACGGCGTCCCACTGCGTAATATCGACCGGCCGCTGGGTCGGACGCGTCAGTGCAGGCATCGGATGTGCCGATTTATGCGGCGTAACAAAATAGCCCGAACGCGGCTGCGGCGTGATCAGCTGCTGTTCTTCCAGTAAATAATAAGCCTGCTGAACTGTACTGATGCTAACGCCGTGCTCTTTACTGAGCGCCCTTACCGACGGCAGCCGTTCCCCACAGACGTAAAGCCCCTGATTAATACGCTGCGCCAGCAGCTTAGCCAGGTGCTGATAACGTGTCATCGCTCTTGTTTTCCTTTGCGGATTAAAAACCAGTACAGATACCGAATCGAACAACCATTCAGAACTACTATCGCGCACTTTGTATGTTAAATAAAAGTGATTATTGCATCTGTATCGTCGCGCCGCCGCCGCGCACAATAACTCTACGGCGGAATAAGGAGACGAGCATGGAATTTAATGAAAACAAAGGCGGACAGCCTTTTAAAGACTCACCTTTCGTCCTGATGTTCAGGCTACCGCGACGGCTCTGGCTGGCCTGGCGGCAGCGAGCCTATAGCCGCAAAGTATTAGCGCGACTGAGCGATGCGCAGCTAAAAGATATCGGGCTGACCAGCGAAGATGTGCGAAAATTTAAGTAGGCGAGCCGGGCGACTTCGCTATGGTTTGCACATAAAAAAACCCCGTCAATGCGGGGTTTTTTCGTTCCAGAAGCGGATTGCCGTCCGGCTCTGGGTGTTACTGCTGAATTGCGAATACAAGCCAACCACACGGTCAATATATAGCCGCATAAAATAAAAAACCAGTGGTTTCTAAAACCATTATTCATACCATTTATTTCTGCAGTGGATATCACAAAATAGCTGTGGTGTCTGTGCAACTTCACAAAGTTACTGCATAACAGCCCTCATTTTCCCGATAACGAAATACCGGTTTATTTTTAAACTGTTACTGTTGCGTCGGAGCCGTTTCGCCTGTTGCCGCAGGCCACCGGACTCAGGAAACGGCATCTGCAATACCGCGAAAACAAGTCAACTACACTGCTTGTTTCGTTTGCAGCGTTCCGGTGAGCGGCAAGCGATAGCGGTTCCTGAGAAAGGAATCCCCATGAAAAAACGCAACGGACTGTTGTTGGTCACGTTATTCATGGCGCTGATGATGAGTGATAACGGCGGCTGGCGCATTAATGTGTCAGACGTGCGGATAACGCTCAACGTAAATCAGAGCAGGTAAGGCCGCAAGCCGCTCTTCTGAGCGGCTTTTTTAAATGTCCTGAATTTCAGCCAAAAAAAACCCCACCGAAGTGGGGTTTTATGGTCTGCTGAAACAACGATTAGTCGTCGTTTCCGCCCAGACCCGCGTTCAGCAGTTCCGCCAGGCTGGCGGAAGCTTCGTCTGCGGTAACCTGTGGCGCCGCAGGGATTTCGCCTGCCGCTTTACGACGCATACGATCCTGATGATAAGCGTAACCGGTACCGGCTGGGATCAGACGGCCCACGATGACGTTTTCTTTCAGGCCGCGCAGTTCGTCGCGTTTGCCCGCAACGGCTGCTTCGGTCAGTACGCGCGTCGTTTCCTGGAAGGATGCGGCCGAGATAAAGGACTCGGTCGCCAGTGACGCTTTGGTGATACCCAGCAGATCGCGCATATAGGTCGCTGCGATTTTGCCGTTGGCTTCCAGTTCACGGTTAGAGATCTTAACGCGTGAAACTTCAACCTGCTCACCGTCCAGGAAGTCGGAGCTGCCTGCGCTTTCGATGGTTGCTTTACGCAGCATCTGACGCACGATGACTTCGATGTGCTTATCGTTAATCTTAACGCCCTGCAGGCGGTAAACTTCCTGCACTTCGTTAGTGATGTAACGGGTAACCGCATGCACGCCGCGCAGACGCAGAATGTCATGTGGTGACTCTGGGCCATCGGAAACCACGTCGCCGCGCTCTACGCGTTCACCTTCGAACACGTTCAGCTGACGCCATTTCGGAATCATCTCTTCGTACGGATCGCTGCCGTCAACCGGCGTAATCACCAGACGACGCTTGCCTTTGGTCTCTTTACCGAAGGAGATAATACCGCTGATCTCCGCCAGGATAGCTGGCTCTTTCGGACGACGCGCTTCGAACAGATCCGCAACGCGTGGCAGACCACCGGTGATGTCCTTGGTACCGCCAGATTCCTGCGGAACACGAGCCAGGGTATCACCCGAGCTGATCTTCACGCCATCTTCCAGCTGCACAATCGCTTTACCCGGCAGGAAGTACTGAGCAGGCATATCGGAGCCTGGGATCATGACGTCGTTGCCGTTGGCATCCACGATTTTCAGCGCAGGACGCAGATCTTTACCGCCGGAAGTACGTTCAGCACTGTCCAGGATCACCAGAGAAGAAAGACCGGTCAGGTCATCCGTCTGACGGGTAATGGTCTGGCCGTCGATCATATCGGTAAAGCGAACGAAACCGCTCACTTCGGTGATAACCGGCATGGTGTGCGGATCCCAGTTTGCCACGGTTTCGCCCGCTGCAACCTGCTCGCCGTCGCCTTTCGCCATGGTAGAACCGTAAGGAACCTTATAGCTCTCTTTGGTACGACCGAATTCATCGATCATTTTCAGCTCGGTGTTACGCGAGGTGATAACCAGCTTGCCAGCGGAGTTGGTAACCGACTTGGCATTAGAGAGTTTGATAGTACCTTTGTTCTTCACCTGGATGCTGGATTCAGCAGCCGCACGAGATGCCGCACCACCGATGTGGAACGTACGCATCGTCAGCTGAGTACCCGGCTCACCGATGGACTGTGCTGCGATAACGCCGATGGCCTCACCTTTGTTGATGATGTGACCACGCGCCAGATCGCGTCCATAACAGTGGGCGCACACGCCGAAGTCGGTTTCACAACTAACCACGGAGCGAACTTTCAGGCTGTCGACAGAGTGCTCTTCCAACAGGTCACACTGCTGTTCGTGCAGCAGGGTGTTGCGTGGCAGCAGGATGTCAGCCGTACCCGGCTTCAGCACGTCTTCTGCGGTAACACGACCCAGTACGCGTTCGCGCAGTGGTTCTTTCACGTCGCCACCTTCGATAACCGGAGTCATCATGATGCCTTCGTGCGTGCCGCAGTCGTCTTCCGTTACTACCAGATCCTGCGCGACGTCTACCAGACGACGAGTCAGGTAACCGGAGTTCGCGGTTTTCAGTGCGGTATCCGCCAGACCTTTACGAGCACCGTGGGTCGAGATGAAGTACTGAAGTACGTTCAGACCTTCACGGAAGTTCGCGGTGATCGGCGTCTCGATGATGGAGCCATCTGGCTTAGCCATCAGACCACGCATACCGGCCAGCTGACGAATCTGCGCGGCGGAACCACGAGCACCGGAGTCGGCCATCATAAAGATGCTGTTGAAGGAAACCTGACGCTCTTCTTCACCGTCACGGTTAATGACGACTTCGGTAGAGAGGTTTTCCATCATCGCTTTAGCAACGCGTTCGTTGGCCGCAGCCCAGATATCGATCACTTTGTTGTAGCGTTCGCCAGCGGTAACCAGACCAGACTGGAACTGCTCCTGGATCTCGGCAACTTCGGTTTCCGCTTCGCTGATGATCTCGATTTTCTTCTCCGGGATCACCATGTCGTCGATACCTACAGACGCGCCGGAGCGTGCCGCGTAAGCAAAGCCGGTGTACATGGTCTGGTCAGCAAAGATAACCGTCGGCTTCAGGCCCAGGATGCGGTAACAGGTGTTCAGCATCTTGGAGATCGCTTTCTTACCCAGCGCCTGGTTGACGATGGAGTAAGGCAGGCCTTTCGGCACGATCATCCACAGGATCGCACGACCAACAGTCGTATCGATCAGGCTGGTTTTCGACGTCCATTCGCCCTGCTCGTTTTTCTCGTGCTCGGTGATACGCACCTTAACGCGAGCGTGCAGAGAGGCCAGGCCAGCGCGATAAATACGCTCGGCTTCTTTTGGACCAGTCAGCACCATGCCTTCGCCTTTGGCGTTAACACAGTCGCGGGTCATGTAATACAGACCCAGTACAACGTCCTGAGAAGGAACGATGATTGGCTCGCCGTTCGCAGGTGACAGGATGTTGTTGGTAGACATCATCAGCGCACGCGCTTCCAGCTGGGCTTCCAGCGTCAGCGGCACGTGAACAGCCATCTGGTCACCATCGAAGTCGGCGTTATAGGCCGCACAAACCAGCGGGTGCAGCTGGATAGCTTTACCTTCGATCAGCACTGGCTCAAACGCCTGGATGCCCAGACGGTGCAGCGTTGGCGCACGGTTCAGCAGAACCGGGTGTTCGCGGATCACTTCATCCAGGATATCCCAGACGACGGCTTCTTCGCGCTCAACCATTTTCTTGGCGGCTTTGATGGTGGTAGCAAGACCACGCAGCTCCAGCTTGCCGTAGATAAACGGTTTGAACAGCTCCAGCGCCATTTTCTTCGGCAGGCCACACTGGTGCAGACGCAGGTATGGACCAACGGTGATAACGGAACGGCCAGAGTAGTCAACACGCTTACCGAGCAGGTTCTGACGGAAACGACCCTGCTTACCTTTGATCATATCGGCCAAAGATTTCAGCGGACGCTTGTTGGAACCGGTGATCGCACGACCGCGACGGCCGTTATCCAGCAGCGCATCGACCGCTTCCTGCAGCATACGTTTTTCGTTACGTACGATGATGTCAGGCGCGGCCAGATCCAGCAGGCGCTTCAGACGGTTGTTACGGTTGATCACGCGACGGTACAGATCGTTCAGATCTGACGTGGCGAAACGACCGCCGTCCAGCGGCACCAGCGGACGCAGATCCGGCGGCAGTACCGGCAGCACGGTCAGGATCATCCACTCTGGCTTGTTGCCAGACTGCACGAACGCTTCCAGCAGCTTGATACGCTTGGTCAGCTTCTTACGCTTGGTTTCGGAGTTGGTTTCGTTCAGCTCTTCACGCAGCTGCTCGCACTCCTGCTCCAGATCCATGTTTTTCAACAGGGCCTGAACCGCTTCGGCGCCCATCTTCGCGTCGAACTCGTCGCCAAACTCTTCCAGCGCGTCCAGATACTGCTCTTCAGTCAGGATCTGACGGCGCTCAAGGTTGGTCATGCCGCCTTCAACAACGACATAAGATTCGAAGTAGAGCACGCGTTCGATATCGCGCAGCGGCATATCCAGCAGCAAACCGATGCGTGATGGCAGCGATTTCAGGAACCAGATGTGCGCGGTCGGCGAAGCCAGCTCGATGTGGCCCATACGCTCACGGCGAACTTTAGTCTGGGTAACTTCAACGCCGCACTTCTCGCAGATCACGCCGCGATGTTTCAAACGCTTGTACTTACCGCACAGGCATTCGTAATCTTTTACCGGCCCGAAAATACGCGCACAGAAAAGCCCGTCACGTTCTGGTTTGAACGTACGGTAGTTAATGGTTTCCGGCTTTTTAACTTCGCCAAAAGACCAGGAACGGATCATGTCTGGCGAAGCCAGCGCAATTTTGATCGCATCAAACTCTTCGGTCTTAGTTTGCGCTTTCAGAAACTTAAGTAAGTCTTTCACGGATTAGCTCCCGTCG
>Ga0157363_1001955_pt1 | contig 17743 bp, 5 predicted proteins | sample AttsexASBM1_FD_111477 | JGI IMG/M metagenome (GOLD analysis project Ga0157363, IMG submission 111477) | Fungus gardens microbial communities from leaf cutter ant in Ribeirão Preto, State of São Paulo, Brazil - Atta sexdens ASBM1 | ecosystem: Host-associated > Fungi > Mycelium > Unclassified ... | reverse complement strand
CATAGACTGAGTATAGATGTGTGGTGGTGTGTCGACGAGAATGGATAAATAAAAGATAACTTGTGTCGTTGGGGGCACGAAAGTGTGTAAGTAAATTAAATTTAAAAAACACCCTATATATATATATATATATATATATATATATATATATATATATACACACACACACACATACATACATACACACACGCACGCACGCACGCACGCACGCACGCACGCACGCACGCACGCACGCACACACACACATACACACGCGCGCGTACACTTACGTCAGATAACATAACTATCGTAGAGATGCATTGTTCCGAGATCATTCGCCAGAAATCTGTTATAGTAATCTCCAAGGGATCTTGCGTAATAACAAACGATTCGGAGTTATCGTAACCTTCGATGAACGATGCATTTATATACGTTGAATGTTCCTTTCCTGGAACTGGCGTGAGTATTACGCGATTTCTATCATATGGTATCACCAATTCACTTCTATTCTTTAATTTATTTTCGTCTCCGCCGCCGACAGAGAAGGATTTCCGATCTTCTAATATGGAACTAATTTTCTACAAACAAAAATATGATAGAAACTTTAGCCTCTCAACGAAATTTTTGGAGAAATTTAAAAATATCACGTTCACAGAATATCATGTACATTTCTAATATATTTTACTTACTTTATTGAATATTGATTGTTCAAAATATAACTTTTTCGCAAGTAATTTTTTCTCATCCATTACACAAATAGAACATGTCGATTGAAAAAAAAATTCGAAGGAGATTTAAAAAATAAAAACGAGACGAACTGGTGCAGCAAAGATATAATTTTGATATAAAGGATATTTATAAAATAATTTTGGCATGTATGATATTTTAAATTGCAGATCTTAAATGAAGATAAAATTAAGTGACAAAAAAGTATTTGCATTCAATTCTGTAACTTACATCATATTCTTCCTCCATCCTACACTTCTCTTTTCCGTTGTCCCGCTGTCTTAGTTTGACGATTGTGGTTTTGAGTTGTGGTGCCGAAATTTCCGTGTCGCCGTACTGTGCCATCTCCATAAGCGCGCGATAGATGAAGATGTATTGCTTAAGCGATTGCACAAGAAAGTTGCGCTGATGCCGTAAATCACACACAGTGTTGAAGATAGACACCTGACCCTCCTCGGCCAACTGTTGCAGCAGAGAATCCAATGCCACGAGCGTGCCGGTACGGCCCACACCAGCGCTGCAGTGCACCAAGATTGGTCCCTTTTCGAGCGAATACGCCTCATTGACGCGCTTAATAAAGCGTAAAATCGCGTGTGGATGTTCGGGGGCGACGAAGTCTTTCCACACGAGGAAGTGATACTGCACGATCGCGCGGGCGTCGCGCTCGCCTAGTCGCGTCATCTTTAATTCGCGCACTACATAGTCCGAGTAGGCACGCTCTTTAACGTGTTCCACTGTGATGTCACCAAAGTTTTTGGTTTCGCGCTTGTCCGGCCAATATTTGGCGCACTTGGTCTTTGAATATTCTTCGAGATTTGTCAGCATAAGAATTAACTCGAGATGCTGCTCCCAGATCATGCGCCAGTAGTCGCACACAGTATTCTCCATCGGGCCCTGGGCGCAGATGAACTTCTTGCGTTCCTTATAGCCCAACACAAAGTTGGCATTGATGTAATCAGAGCCGCAGATACCGTCCATCTGCGCCAAACGTATTCTCGTCTGATCATAACATTTGATGTCCGGATAACGATTCTTATACAGGTTTTCCTGTGCTTCGGATGCACGTGTCGTTCTATCCGTAAATCGATCAGGTAGCAGTTCAAATTCGTGCTGGAAACCATAATCCGAATCCCTATGGCGTTCCAAGTACGCTTGCAATAACTCGTTCTTAGATATGGGCGGCATATCTGGTGGACTCGCTGCCACGAGTTGATGCCTGCCTCTCAAACTCCTACAGAGATGTCTATGCAAAAATCCATCCATTAAATACTTAAAGTACTTATCGCTTCTTCAAAAACTTCAAAATTAGGCATTAATATTAATAATTAATATCAATAATAAGAATTATATAATATATAAATTTAGTATAACAAAAGAAGGCTATGAGCCAAAAATTATATTATTTCATTAATAATTGTAACAAAAGATATATTGAACATAAATTTGACAAATCATTCAACGTAAATAATAAACAAAAATATAAAAATATATATATAAATATATATAAGATAACATAAAATATACAGACGTTTCAACCTCGATTGGATCATTCTCAATGTTTCAATACATAAGTTCACTCGGTCTATAGAAATAAAATTATTCGGACATTACTTGTATACATTATGATCGCTTATTGAATGTATTTAAAGTCTCACTGTAGTCGTCCACAGAATTGAAATCTTGTAAGAATTTTGAGTATCAAATGTTCTCATAGAAATAATGCATTATAATTAATGATAGTTTAATTGTATAACGATCACCTTTTCTTAACATTCTCATAATGTTTATACTTCTTTGAATGTCCTAAAGCACTGATGTGATAACAACTTTAACTCTGATCGTTATTGCTTATAATATAAATTGCAAAAAATTTGACTGCGGTTTCTGTATCAGACTCTCTTAATATGAAGGTAATTTATATAATTTAACTTTGATTAAATTAAAAATTTGAATATCTCAGTGATCGTTATACAATTAAAGTTATTAATTCTATAATGCATTATCTTTATGAATTATTATATCTTGATAAAATTGCTTCATTATTTTAATAGTAACAATCCTTATCCATTTACAATACAATTGATATTCAAAATTCTTGCAAGATTTCTATGGATGACTACAATGAGACTTTAAATATATTCAATAAGCGATCATAATGTATACATGTCCGAATAATTTTATTTCTGTAGACCGAGCGAACCCTTATTTATTGAAACATTGACCCAATTGAGGTTGAAACGTCTGTATATTTTATATTATCTTATATATTTTTATATTTTTGTTTATTATTTACGTTGAATGATTTATCAAATTTATATTCAATATATCTTTTGTTACAACTAATGAAATAATATAATTTTTGGCTCGTAGCCCTCTTTTATTATACTATTTATAATTTATTGAGCCATTACGTTATGTAATATATAATAATAAAAAGATATTATGTACTTTATGTTTTATGTATATATTCTATTATGTTTCTTTATAACAGCTTTCTTTTATTTAACAAAAACAAGTCTTTCAAAAATATGATTTTCAAAAATATGACTATTAAATAAAAAAAAGCATCCATCATTTTTAAAAATTATAAGCATCTATTATTTTTAAAAATATAAAGTCTGTTACATTAATTATTAAAATATAATTTATTATTCATGTAATTATTATTCATAAAATATTTATAAAATTTATGTATAAAAATCTTATATTATATTTAAGAGAGAATACCGTGTTCATCTTAAACTCACCTGAAACTATTGCGCAGCGTTATAACCTCTTCCCTCTCTTGCGCACGTTTAGTAAATCTATATAACACACAGAGTGCGATAAACAGAATTGTGAGAGTTAAAATTAGGGCGATGAAGAGCTGTAATATCATTTCTCTGACAGTAGTCGCTTCCGCAGCCGTTACGCTGAGAGGATCCACTCCGCCGTAAAGAGGATTGAAATAACTACTGTAAGCCGGTAAAAACTGATCCTTTTCATTATCGAACACTGCAAACAATCAACCATCACAATGCGTTATCAAATTTGAATTTCATTCAAATTTGAATCTACCGATAATTATACATACCAATAACTTCGATAAAACCAGTATAATTCGAAGTTTCATCAAGAAAACCATCGTAAGGTGATAAAACACTGAATTCTCCAGATTCGTCTATAGATGCCTTTTGCAGCGGTGCGTTTTCTCTCTTTCGTCTGTCCACTTTTTCCGTGGCATTCATAATCACAGGCACGGCCGTGGTTGTGTCAATTTTCGAACTAATAGTGGTCATCGATAATGTGGTAGATGGGTTGGTAGTTGTGCTGCTACCACTGCTACTTGCAGTTGTCGTCAGTATGGATGTAATTGCCGTCGTGCTAGTAATGATACTGCTCATATTACTTGAAGTTACAGTGGTAGTTGATGAGATTTCCGGAACAAAGTGTAATAACGGAGGTGCTGGTTTGGGTCGTAAACCAATGCACTTATCGCACATAACACCACCATTAGACGACTCGCCGTCACCGAGAAAGATCTCTGTCAATAACTGATCGCTATCGAATATCTCAGCAATATACGCACCACCAGTAGGTGAATTATGCACATACTGATAAGAATATACCACGATCTCCTCAGGTGATGGTAAATCACCAACTGTTTTATGCGGCGGTAATTTCACTAGGTAGACGCGGTAGCAGCAGATTGGACCGTTCCGTTCCGAGATACGCGGTAGATAGAGTTTGAACAACTGCCTACCCTGGTTTTCAATCTTCCGCCAGCTGCGCATGTTCATATTATCGCGACCTGGAACCGTAACTGGCGTCGTACAGTTTCCTATAGCATCCTTGCCAGGAGTGCGAGACCTTGTTACTCCGTGCACCCGAACCTTTGATCAAATGTTCATTTTTAGTACGAAAATACATTTGATATTAATAGATTTGCATAATAATCTCAAGTTAGAATCAATAATAGCACAATAGCCCAAGTGTCGGTGTTTCAATTCTTTCTTTGAGAATTTAGTAATAATATTTGAAAATTTTTTCCTGAATTATAATGAATAATGATGAAATATTATTGAATTTCTTGTTGAAATCAACATCATTTTTATTATTTCATTAAAATTTCATTAAGATTTCATTACAGTTCATTATAATTTCATTACAATTCATTAATATTTTATAAATAATTTAATACAAAATGTTGTTATATATTTAACTTCGCATGTACAAAAATACAATGCATGTACTAGAATACATGCAAAAACCATATACAAATGCAAATTTAACACATCAGATAATCTAAACTTATGTAGACCTGGTTATTAAAGAGCACGACTAAATTTTACATGCGCGAACACATTATCTTGCAGTTGTCTTAGAAAGATTAATTCAAAGCTTTTCGTTACAGTGCTAACTGATTTCATTATTTTTCAGCAAATTTTATTACAATCGTTCAACTATTAATGCTCCTGAGTACTCAGCGTTGAGACGGCAGCCTAGCGAAACCGATAATCACACAAGCATGAGCCCATGTATATGCGATCTCAGCGCATTTTCCTTATCCAGCGGAATATTATTTAAAAAATCAATGTTACAAATTCTTAATAATCATTTAATATATGTTAAGTTATAACTCCTTGTTCAGAAAATGCAATATAGTAAATAAAAAATTGTTAATTTAATCCTCCGGGGCTCAGACTAGAATCACAAAATAACGGTTAATAATTTATTTATTTAATTTTAAAGAAAAACGTTGCGCTTAAGTATGCCATTAAAAGATTTTCGAAATAATTATTAACCCTGTACGGTATAAATTTTTCTATCAGCTCAATTTCAATGAAACTTGATATTCAAAGGATTTTTATAGTCGCTGAAGTTTTCTACATTATGAACATAATCGAAAGAGATATTGTAACGATGCTATTCCTATTTTCATATTTATTTAAATTATTCATTCATTGAGTAGGCATATTTTCATTATTAGTATGTATATCAAGTATTATTCTAGAAGGATGTTCGAGAAGTTGCGCGAGCCTGTCACAACAGGAAAATTTGATAGTAACTGATGACATGCAGATTCCCTTAGTCGCGAGAATTGGCTATCGGGAAATTGCATCGTACCTAATTGAGCAAACGGCATTCATTCCCCACGCGACCGCGCTAGTATCACACGATTCTCGCGGGTACCGCAATATCCGCTATCTTGATTAGAAGCTATTCTCAGACAGTCCTTTTGATAAAACTTATTTTTTTTTTATTGCGTATATAAAAAATTTTTATTGCGTATATAAAAAAGCAAAAAAAAAGAGGGATGCAAATAAAAGGGGGTCTTCATTTGGCGCATTCTGGGTATATCTTTGGCTAGCGAACCCTAATTTAATAAATTTTTTATTATAAGTTATTGTATTATATAGTTTCATTTCAATACGACATTTAAATTAGCATGACTTTGGAGATATTCAGATTCCCATTCAATAATATTCATTATCTTCAGTAATAAAAAAAATTAGCTTAATAGTTTCTTATTGACTGATAATTTAAAACAAAATAATCAACATCTTCACTTGTGTTATAAAAATTAAAAAATCGATTTTTTTATGAAAAAAGATGTTATTTCGTTTTTTATTCAATTACAGTATATTTAAAAAGTCTACAAAAAAGAGGGAATTTTTCAATTTTAACTTTTGGGCAAAAATAATTTTGGACAAAAATAAAATTGTTAAATAAAAAAATTAATAAATCTATTTATTTAAAAACGAACTTATTAGCTTCAGATTCACAATCAACAAAAATAGTCCTAAAAAATAACAAATAAATCCGCAAAAAATTCACCAAACTTTGGTTTTTAATGCGCCATATTAGAGCTGCCATTTTAAAAATCAACATTTCGATTGCAGATTCGTAATCAATGATTCAAAAATCTATACACATAGTTATACACATAGTTTCAAACAAGTTGATTAGAACGTTTGATCATCAAGAATTAAATTCCCCTAGAATTGTAAAATCTTGGCGCGCCGAAAAGGCGAGCACATGTACATGAGCTCATGTTGTATGTGTATTATAATGCCTCGCCATGATAAATGGCTGAACTTACAGACGTGAAAAAGTAACGTTTTGATGACGAAATTTATATTGCATGCCATTTCGTTATTTGCTATTATGAAAATGTGACTCGTACTTACACAAGTCCTAAAAATGAACGGAAACTAGTTATCTTGGAATTTTATACATAAAAGTGTATATTTCACTTATTTCAACAGCTGACCATGTGTTTCCTATCCAAAAAGACTCACTTTACTTGGCCATTTACTCACATCAAGGGAAAAAAGGATAGTTTTCGTCAATTTTTACATGTTTTAAAGCGCTCTCGTCATTTAGATTTATCTAAATTGTTTTTATTTATAAATGGCATGCAATATAAATTAACGTGTCATTCCTCGCTTCTGACGTCATGATTTCAACATGGTCGCGGCAACTATTCAGGGGAGCCTTAATTTCAACATTTTAATTATCCTGTTTCCATTTTCGATAACTTTCATTAACAAATCTGTAAAAATATTATATATTTCGTTCCCATTTCATTACTTTTCAGATATTTTCATTAATTTTCCTCAGAATTCAGCATATTTCAGCATATTTCAGTATACAATAAACTGTGAAAATGTGTGTCTATTTTTCATTCTTTTTTTCATGTATTTTCAATAAATATCTTTACAGTTCATGATAATTCAATATAATTTAGTGCTTAATTTCTTTGATATAAATTTTCTTTACAATTCCTTTTAATTTAATGCTCTTTGTTATGATGTTAACTGATTTCATTATTTTTCAACAGATTACATTCTTTCAATTATTTCCAACATTTTAATTATCTTGTTTTCGATAACTTGTATTAATAAATCTGTAAAAAAAAGAATATTGTATTTCGTTCCTATTTCGCATTATACTTTTCAGATATTTTTATTAATTTTCCTTAGAATTTATAATATTTCAGCATATTTCAGTATACGATAAACCATAAAAGTATTATATAATTTGCGTTACTTTTCTTTTTTTCTCATACATTTCCAATAATTATCTTTAGGATACATGGTATTTCAGTTTAATTCAGTGTTCAATATCTCTGAAATCATATATAAATATCAAATATATTTGTGTATTAGTTTTCATTATTTTTCATTATTGTTCATAAATTTTCATTAATTATCATTAAAATTCATAAATTCTTTTAATATTAAAAATATTATTTATGCTGAAATATTTTCATGATTCTCTTTTCTCATTTTAACGATTTCATTGTCGATTTCAATCATTTTAATGACTTTTTTCCAACAGGGTAGGCTACTAGCTTACTGTTCAATCCTCCTGCAGAGTAATAAGTTGCATATCTGTAGAATGCGATATTTTAGCAAATACGTATATGAGACTTACAGTTTAACGCTAGTTTCGAATAGCCTATTACGAGAGGTTCTCATAGCAAATATATTCTCGGTTTGTAATTACTTTCCAAAAAAATAAAATATTTTTGACTAGATTTGAATCTTTGACATAAAACTCTTTACGCCACGATCGCCATACCAAATTATAAATTATTCTAATTAAATGAGAAATAATTAAGAAAATATTTTAATAAAGATAATAGAAAGATGATTTAAACTTGAATAAGTTATATACCGTATAATTTGTATTAGGAGGTATCTTATTGTAATGCGTGCTGTTCCTATTATAGACACTCCAGCTGGGCGGTTCGAAACTATGAATGTCCAAACGCCCCATTTCATTCTTGAATCTTGCTACGCCATTCAATTGTATATTATAGCGCTGTATAATACCATTTGGTTTCTCCGGGGGTTTCCAAGTAATGGACATAAAACTGAAACTGCTTATATTGTCATAGCGACAAATAACGATGAGATTCTTTGGAGGACTGGCCACTGAAAAAACAATGAAATACATTTAAATATTTATCAAAACGAATAAAATAGATATACATATTTTTCTTACCTCCATCCAAAGTGGTGCCGTTTACTTCAGCACTCCAATTACCGCATTGTTTCGTGTATTCGCTGCAAGCAGCTATTTTGAATTTGTATGTGGTCGCTGGATCGAGATCTACAAATGCATATACGATAAATGGCTGAGCGGGATACACTGCTTCTCTTTTCTGATCAGCGTGAGTGGCCATCAAATTATAATAGTGCACATGTTCCTTCAAATCCGATGGTGGCACAGTCCAACCTATTGTGATTGAATTTTCTGTCACGCCATTCACGGACACTTTCGGCACAAACACTGGATCTGTAATATATTTTTGTCCTATATTAAATAAAATATCAAAAAGAAATTTTAAATGTATGCCGGTTATATATCAGAAATTGGTTTTACTGTGGAAATCAAACGCCGAATTATAAAAATAATTATTTAAAATGTCTACATCTATTAAATAATTTTACTAGTTATTCTATTAAGAATAAATTATTAGAATCTTTTTACATTGTTTTATATTTCTTCTTAAGAATTTATAATTCTTTTTAGCTCTCAAGTAAAATCATTTTTAAGTTGAATTAAACTTTAGAAAAGATGAGTAGGAGAGAAATTTGTAATATTTTTTTCCCCAGAAATACCTTTCTCAAGCGTGGTGATCCATCGTGGATCTAATTGCATATGTGACGTGCCCAGCGCATTGATAGCGCTGATGCCGATTTGATACGCAGTGCCGCTCTCAAATCCCTTGAGTACGTAGCTCGAATTACCACCTCCAATCTGCTCGGCGTAGTACTGACGTTGATCCGTACCTTTCTTCATGTGCTGGATGAAGTACTTCTTAATCGGCTCGTTACCATCACTGACAGTCCAATTTAGGAATATGCTGCCGGCACCGACTGCCTTCATAAAATCTATGCTGACTTTTGGCACATCGGTGACAAATAAATGCGTTAAGGCGCTCATTATCCCGTTGTAGTCATTCGCCTGACACACATACGTGCCATTATCCTTTCGCGCTAAACTCTTGAATTTCAGGACTAAAACGGCGTAAGTCTCGTTTATTTGCGCAACGACAGTGAGATTCTTCAAATGTTCGCTGCTCTCTGAATTATTCTCTTTTAACCAAGTAAATTGAGATAACGGGTAACCGTGTATGTGGCACGTCAAGTTGGCAGCTTCCGACACTTTCGCCCTTACATTCCCGCCGGATATTATCTTGCCAGGTTCTGAAAAACGAGAAACGATATTTCAACGAGATATATGAAGTTAGCATCCCAACTATAGTACTCAGGAGTTCTGATTAGAATTCCTGTTTCCTTTTGACAAGATGAAGAATTCTATATAATTCTATATAATTCTATATAATTCTATATAATTCTATATAATTCTATATAATTCTAAATAATTCTATATAATTTATAACAAGAGTTCCGCTTAATAATTATATTAAAATAATTTTTAAAAAATAGGGAGCTTCTCATCGAAAATCGAGATCGAATAATTCTGAACGACTCAATAGCTTCATTTCGTGAATAGAGTTCCTGATGCATAAAAAAAATTTTGAAAAATCAAAAGAAATTAAAAATTTTTTAAAAATCAATTTTTAGATACAATATTTCTGATTAGAGTTCTTGCTTCCTTTTAATAAAACGAAGAGTTCTCTGTATTTTTTAATGCGATATTTATTTAATAACAATTTTTAAATAATTTTTAAAAAATGGGGATGCTAACTTCTCAGCGAAATTCGAAATCGAATAGTTTTGAACAGCTTAATAGCTCTATTTTGTGAATACCTAAAGTTCCTGATACATAAAAAACAATTTTGACACACAAGAAAATTTATTAAAAAAAAATTTTTTTTGAAAAAGAACTACACAGAATTCTAATCAACTACTAGAACTCTTAAAAAATATTTCGAAACGTCGGACTTAGAAACTTTTCAATGTAGAGTTCAAATGTTCCCATATCTCGAAAACCGTTGGCCCAATCGCTTTTTCATCCTAATACTTTTCGATAGAACTCGATCAGAACTACAGAATTCTAATCAGAACTACTCAGTACTCTCAAAAAATCAACAGTTTGCGAGATATCGCTATATGGGAAGTCATTGAAAATTTTTTGAGAGTATTGAGTAGTTCTGATTGGCGTTCTAGGCAGTTCTCGATGAGCTCTAACGAAAAGTATTAGGTGAAAAAGCGATTGGGCCAACAATTTTCGAGATATGTTACGTGGATCATTGAAAATTTTGAGCGTACTGAATAGTTCTGATTGGAGTTCTGGGCAGTACTCGACGAGCCCCAACGAAAAATATTGATGAAAAAGTGATTGGGCCAACGGTTTTCGAGATATGGGGACATTTGAACTCTACATTGAAAATTTTCTAAGTCCGACGTTGAAAAATTTTTTGAGAATAGTTCTGATTAGAATTCTGTGTAGTTCTGGTCGAGTTCTGTCGAAAAATTAGGTGAAAAAGCGATTGGGCCAACGGTTTTCGAGATATAGAGACATTTGAATTCTACATTAAAAAATTTCTAATCCGACATTTTGAAAAATTTTTTAAGAGTTCTGATTAGAATTCTGTATAGTTCTCGACGAGTTCGAAAAGTATTAGGTGACAAAGCGATTGGATAACTATATAAGGAAATACATACTTCTGCAATCGATTTTTCAAATTTCGTTTTAAGTATATATCTCTTTTATTTTTGAGTCTGTGTTGGTTTTAATCGCTGAGAATTCTTCGAAATTATTATGAAAACATGTCACAGAACTATTTTATAAAAAAATTTTTTTTCAAAAAAAGTTTTTTTTTATAAATTTCCTTGTGTCAAAATTTTTTTTATGCATCAGGAATTCTAGGTATTCATGAAATGAAGCTATTGAACTATTCAATCTCGATTTTCTATGAGAAGTTAACATCATTTTTTTAAAATTATTTAAAAATAATTATTAAGCGGAACTCTTGTTATAAATTATATAGAACTCTTCGTCAAAAGAAAATGGGAATTCTAATCAGAATTCCTGAGTACTATAATTGCTAACTTCACATACCCATTTCAACGAGAGTTTAATAAATTGAAATTGACTTTTGTTATGTAGTAATAAGTCTCTCTTTTGTTGCGTAATAATGAGAGAATATTATAAAATCCAAAATACGTATATTGTAAAAGTGCGTTAACACACGCATAACAAAGACACTTAAATTAGCTCATTATTTACCTATCACTCTGATATGAATGTTTTTTTCGAGGAATTCGCCGTCGACAGTCTGCGCAGAGCATTTGTAGTCGCCCGTGTCATTTCTGTTGGCCTTTTTTATATCAAATCGTCCGATGTAGTCAAACTCATTGATGGTGCTGAGGTTCCTGCCATCGGTGCTCCACCAGACTTGACCCGGCACGTTAAGCTTGCACAATAACGTCGGTGTGCTGCCTGCCTCTATACCCTTGATATCTTGTGATGATCGAATCTCCAATGACGCGGTCCGCTCGGTCTTGGATTCTGCTGCTGCTACTTCCAACTTATTTATACCTATAAGAAAATACATTTTCGTATCAATTCAGATGCAAACAATAAATTTGAAATAAACTCGATAAACGAGATTATCTTAAATATAATTAAGCAAAGAAGATCAAAAGTAGATTTTTGTGTCTAATAATATTATTTTTACGTACCTAAATTTTACAATTCTCAGTTCTAGTAAACTACGATTTGATAAGCAATTTAATGTAGATACTAACGAGTATTTTAAAATAATTTATTGCAAAAGAGATATCACGCCATCAGAATTTGAATTTAAACTTTCCCACATTCCGTAACAAATTACATCTTACCAATTCAAGACATAATTCGAGTGTGTAAAGTTGGCACCCTTATGCTTTGAAATCAGAATTCTGATAAGAGTTCTGGATTCTTTAAAACAAGAGAAAGAGTTCCTGATGATTTTTAGAAAGAGTTCCGCTCATAAACACCAAAAAAATAGATTTCGCAAAATGTGTTAACTTCATGTTCAACATTAACATCAAATAGTTCTGAATAGCCTATTCAATGTATTTTAACGAATACTAGAGTTTCTAATATAAAAAATTATTTTTTCAAAAAATTAAAAAATTATTTTAATTAATATCAAACTCGAATAGTTCGAAACAGTGCATCAGATTCCTTTCGACGAGATCTAGAGTTAGAATTCTTGATGAAATAGAAAATCTGAAATCTTTTAATCTAATTGTTTTAAAAAATCATAATTTTGAAAACTGGGAAAATCTTAATTTCACTAACATTAGCATCGAACAACCCATTCGATGTCTTTTGACGAATAATAGAATCTCTGATGCAATAAAATTATCTTTTAATTATTAAAAAACTTTTTAATTTAAAAAAATAATATCAATTTTGTTTTTTAGAAATCTAGCGTTCTGAAAAAAAAATTCTGATAGTCCCCCAAAGAGTTCTAATAATTATTCTTAATAATTAAAGAATTATGATCACAAACAAAAAAGCGCCATACCATAGCGCCTTGAGTAGAAAAATTCGAAATCTTATTGTAAGGTCCATATTCAGAATGCGCATTTATTGATAAAAGCGCATTTTTATCTGTGAAATTCTATAATATGCATATAACAAACAGGTATACAAACGATTCTCTTTCGAATGTCATTAGTCCCATTTCGATATAATTGAAAATTGGCTAATAAGGGAACCTCGCAAGGTGTCAAATTCTGATTTTAATGAAACTTTGTGAGCTTTTCGTTCTCGTATCTCGAAAACTATTTGAGATATTAAAAAATATTTTATACAAAAATTTTACAACAAAATTATCTCTATTCATTCGTATCAATAATATTTTTAATAAATATTTTTTTAAAGTAAACAATTTTTTTTTAAATAATTATTGATGTAAATGAACAGAGATAATTTTATTGTAAAACTTTTATATATAAAACATTTTGTTAGTTGAATAGTTTTCGAGATATAATGGAAAAAGCTGAAAATCGCTGTACACGTAAGGGGTGATGTCATCCCTTTCAAACCGTTTTTCCGCTCCAACTGATATTTTCTAAATTCATCTTTTTGTGAGCTACAAGTTCACAAAGTTCCATTAAAATCAGAATTTAACATGTCGCGAGGTTCCCTTGTAAGTTCGCTATATAAGCACAAAAATTGAAAAGCGCTGTATTTTCGAATCCTTTAAGACAAACGAAAGTAAGAGGTACAAACGATTCTCTTTCGAATGCCGTTGGTCCCATTTCCATTTAGAAAATTGGCTAAGTTTGCTATATAAGGATTGCGCAAAAATTGAAAAGCGTTATATCTCCGAATCCTTTAAAGTACAAACGAAAATAAAAGAGGTATAAACGAATACAAACAAAGTACAAATGCGCTACGGTATTAATTTTTATTTTTGAAATTAGGCGCCCAGGTTCACATCGGTGTTTTGGAAAAAGTTTTGAAGTCAGCTACATGAAACAATATGCAATATGAAACAAAAAGTGCGGGTTTAAATTTAAAAAAATTTTGGTAACTTTTACCTGATATTAAGGACATCTTCTCAAGGCCAATCAAGGTTTTTCCTTCTAGCAACTGAGTAATAACTTTTGTTTGAAACATTTTTCCGTATCTTTTATATTTCTCTGGATATTTCAATGCGTCGATTATGAATGCCTCATCCTGTATATGGAATTTTTTTCTTTATGCTATAAATGTATGTTATATTTTGCAAATTTTGTTAATTACAAATATTACACAGATATTACACAAAAATTTTAATTTTCGTTTATATTTTAATAACAGAAATATTTTTCGTTTATATTTAATAAGAATATTTTTATAATCTTGTAATGTATCAAGAAACGTGTTAGTCACAAAAAATTATTAATTAAAAATACAATAATGTTTTCCTACCTATATTATAATCTACGCAAGTCATTTTTAAAAAATCTTCAACATTTTTTTTAATTTTTGATAAATAAACAAGAGTGATATCGCATTTTTTTTACATAAATAGCATAAATTATAATGCACACTTTCAACAAAACAATAATTTTGTCCTTTTAATCTATTTTCTTGCAGTAAACCTTATGCTTTTCTTATAGTAAATAATGTAAAGAATATTTTAGTATAATATCATTAATTTGCTTATTTTTAATATGTTTGCATAATAATTAATTTGCTTATTTTTAATATGTTTAAAACTTTTTTAAACCTTGCTGTGCTCATTATGTCCCGGATTCCTTTATAATCATTCATTAGGTATAAGCTATAAATAATGTAATTAGTTTGCGTTGCACATCTTTGACTAATTTTCACGCGACATTTATTCACAAATTTGTGCACCTGCTTTTTTTATCATTTTTATAGCATAAAGCTTATATATTTTATTGTATATTGCTCACTTTATCATTTTTTTCATTTTTGATTTGTATTCATCTTATACATTCTCACTTCCTAAAAAAAAAAATGATACATTAAAAATTTGGGAAAATTTTACTAAATTTCAAATGATCACAACTTAATAAATGATGAAGTTAAAAATATGTTTAAAAATGCAAAATGAAGTTCGAAATATCTACTTTAAGAATATTTGAATGAGAATTGCACTGGACTATTATTTCGCCAAAATGGCGGATGACCAAGTGAGAAAGTACAAAATTGATAATCTAACATCCAAGCGATGATACATGGCATGAATTAGGTATCGTAGCCTAATAAACAACATGAAAGTATAAATTTTGTCTTTAACATGTTTTTTTTATTCAGTTCGATACGATAATTTTTTGCTGAGTTATCCCAAATTTAAGATCATCATTAACTCAAATTATGGTTATAATTCTTCATAATATAAACTGCCCACATAACAATGTATTTCCTTAAAATATCCTAATTTGATCAGATTGATCTCATTCTGATCCAAAACATTAAATCATCCATATGATGATCAATTCAGGACATTTGTAATTGTCATTGTACTAATATAAAATGTCTTTAGAATATCTTATTTTGATTCAAAAAAATTTTCATCATTATATTGATAAATTGCATTTTTCAACTTTCAACACACATATGTCATATATATTTACGTATTTTACGTATATTATAGAGACATATTTTTGCAATTTAATTTGTTAATTTTTTATAATTTTTAAATATATATAATATAAATATCCCATATAGACATACTGAAAACTATCCTTTGTTTCAAAAAGAATTTAATCATATTTGATCATATACAATAATTGATCATAATTGATTAATTATTGTATATTGTATGAATAAATAGAAAAAAAATTTTTGTATAATAGACACAAAAATAACAACTGTGTATTAACTCTTTTGCCCGGTTTCATTGTAATATTAATTTTAATCATATTTATTTTTATATATTGGTAATTTGAGACAGTTACAACTATAGCTTATTTTGTTTTTTTGTTGTGCATAATTTATTTTTAAATAGGTATGATTATTTATTAATTGACAAAGCAAAAGGAGTTCGATATATTCGATTTTATAAAATCGATTCTATCGATTGTAAGTATTGTTTTAATGAAAATTTTCTATTTTATTATACCCTGCAATTCTTATTGTGTATTTTCTGATTTCTTGCATCACAATCAGAGGAAGTAATGATGAGTGAACAGGAGGTCAATTATATAACTTTTTCCTTAGGGCGGAAACGTGAAAAATGAAAATTTTTTGTGTATGTATATACAAAAAACATATATGTATAATAGTAACATATATGTATAATAGACAAGAAAAAAGTTTTTTTTTTTCAATTGGTCTCTCAGCTCAAAAGTTTCCATTTCGTATTAAAAGAACACCTAAATCTTTATTAAAAAATATTAAGATTTAAAGGTCGCTAATAAACGATTTTTAAATCAAAATTCCGATTTTCTTTAATATATACATGCTTGATTTAACGCAAAAATAGCTTAATCCGGATTAAACATGATATTGTATGTCTTTGGTCGCTGAACGCGATGTAATATACGCCTTAAGAAATATAACCCGATTAATGTGAAAAAATTATCAAATTTCGAGTTCAAAGTCGATTTTAGCAAGATTCTAACCATTCAAATAAGTCGTTACTCTTTTCAAATTGTAGGTCTGTTCACTCAGAACAAAATCCAGTTGAAATTTTCTCTAGACCTCCTACAGAACCTTTAAAAGTTGCATTTAACTGGATTTTTAAGGATAAAAAAAATTTCGTTTCTATTCTTAAAAAAGTTCTAAAGTATATCGCTTTGTGATTTAGATCATCCTCAAATCAAATGCCTCAATTTGACAATAAAAAACTCTTTATTAGAAAATGAAATAAGTACATAACACAAAAAATGTACTACATAATATGTAGTTTATTTCAATTAATAAATTATTTTTTTTTGTATTTTGCATGTACTCATTTTATTTTCTAATATAGAGTTTTTAATTAATTGGGCTGTATTTCTTAAGGCATATATCGTAGAGCTAAATCTAAGTAATTACATTGTATTCAGCGACAAAAAAACATATAATGCCAAAAAACATTTAAAATCCGATTTAATCAAATCAAACATGTATTAAATCGAAACTTTGATTTAAAAATCATTAACTAGCAACCTCTAAATCTTAATATTTTTTGATAAAAATTTAGGGATGTTCTTTTGGCATGAAATGAAAACTTTTGAACTTGAGGCCGCTTAAAAAAAATTTTATTTTTTTCTTTAGTCTAATATATATATATATAAATATCGTCATAAACGGTTGATTTCGAGTATCCAAAGAATCGAATTATTTCCGTTGCTGAGCGCCCAACAAAGGTCTTCGATGATCGCGGCTCTTCGATTATATTTCACACTTGGTTTCAACGCGGCCATTTTGAGATGTGACTGTTTACTAGAAGCATCAGGCTTTCTCAGACCAACAACAATCTTTGGCGGAAGTAATATAGCAGAAAATTTAAATTGAAATTTGTCCAGATTTGGTAACACTGTGTGTGTGTGTGTGTGTGTGTGTGTGTGTGTGTGTGTGTGTGTGTGTGTGTGTGTGTGTGTGTGTGTGTGTGTGTGTGTGTGTGTGTGTGTGTGTGTGT
>Ga0157363_1001953_pt1 | contig 17752 bp, 14 predicted proteins | sample AttsexASBM1_FD_111477 | JGI IMG/M metagenome (GOLD analysis project Ga0157363, IMG submission 111477) | Fungus gardens microbial communities from leaf cutter ant in Ribeirão Preto, State of São Paulo, Brazil - Atta sexdens ASBM1 | ecosystem: Host-associated > Fungi > Mycelium > Unclassified ... | reverse complement strand
TTGTAAGAATTGTGAAGAACTATGAGAAAAAAATTGCTACTGGAACTATTATTATTTCTTTTATGTTAATAATTGTCCTGCTAACTTCATGTATACCAAAAGTGGGACCCGTAAAGTTAGTACGACATTCTATTAATAAGAAAGAAAGAAATGATGACAGTAACACTTCTCATAGTTCTATAATTCTTACAAAAATAAAAAGAATTCCGCATTTTTATACTAAAAAACAAAAATCGAGAGTATATAATATCTACAATATAAATATCTACAATATAAATGCGGAATGCGGTTTTTTTAACACTCTGTATAATTATTTTGATAATTCAATAATATTATTTTCAGATCTATATGTAGCTAAATTTTTTGATGTTTCAGCAAAATTATTCTTTCCAAATTGTAACGAATGATGCAGAAATGTCTGTTAACTTCAAATCGATTTATAAATCAAATCAATTAAAAATATTCATTCCTGCACTGCATGTATGATCTAAAGCACTATGATACTCTCTTTGTATACAATCTCGAGTAGCCTGATGAGATTTTACGATCCGGCAGAATATATTGATGCTCATTTGTTGTCTTCGCAGATGTCGGAATGACTAAACAGAGTTGTCGCATCCTCTGCATCCCTTTGGTCCTAAAGGAGGCACGACAATGGAAGATGAAGGGGGCCTACCATCATGGGGGTTAAAGAGACCAACGTCAAACGTTAAACCATAATGCCCGTGCCGGCAAGAATGCCTTATGGTAGTCGCCACGTAAAGTGGCTATTTGTCACATTATTACGCGCGTTTGATACGACGTGTGGAAGCCCATACGACACGTGCTTTCTCTCAGTCCTCGGCCGCGAGGGAATGCGGCCTTACCGCGGTTTAAACGCACGTTCCTAATGTGAGTCGATTTAAAATATAAATTCTCGGTAATACACGTATATACGGCTGTAAGGGTTTCCCCTTGGTCTTCCAGTCTGTTTCTGAAATTCCGTGACTAGCACGTTGCTTTCGCGAAAAGCGCCTTGTCTGAATATCGCGGTGTGTGAGGTACATCAAATTCCTCATACTTTTCTTCCTTTAAAACTAACAGTACTATCATTTTCGTTAATTAATGTGAGCTAGTTTTTCTTTAAAAAAAAATACAGATAATTTTTAGGCTAACTTAAGAATTGAGATCGTTAAATTCTTTCAAAGAACAAATAAGAGGAAAAATCTTTCAGTAACTTTAATAAAGTTTTTAAGCGTAATTATAAAAATGTTTAATATTGAAGATGATAAAAACTGGAGGAAAGGCATCGAACAAAAATTCCTAAATATTTCTCGTGCTTCTCGCAACGGTATATTGCCTCAGCATTTTGCCTTGGCGTGAAAATCGCTCACTTCAAGCAATCATAGGAGATAGGGAATATTCCCATTCGTCAGGTTGTCGTGAAATGGAGTAGAGCTTCGGGAAATAAATGACCCAGCAGGCGAGAAGAAGCGTCGTTGAAATACAATGTCGGATTGCGAAGGCGCATTATCATATTCACAATTTGCTTATGTACCTTCTTCACATACTTATAAGTATTCACGTTCACCTACTCACAATTTAATAAATTATAAAATCGACAAGCAATGTGATAATTTATTAAATTTATATTTGAAAAGATAAATGGTACACCAAATAATTGAAATAAAAAAAATATTGTAATATAAAGAGAGAAGAAATTTAAGAAAGAGATACATTTTATATCAAGAAAAATACATAAAAGTAAAACACTGAGAATTCTCTGATGACTGATAAGTATCACTTTGCATTCCCCTTCAATATATTCTTCTCAATCAATTCTATCATAAAAAAGATCGTAAACAGACCCAATGCAATGTCACAAGAATGATATATCGAAACGATAGAAGTCGATTATGAAAATCGCGGCAATTGTTCATCGGCGATGCGATCTTTCTCGGTCTTGAGACGCGGGATTAGCAACGGAAGCAAGTTGGCGACGAGTGCAAGATCGTCATATACGTAATAAATAGGAGTCATCTGTAACCGGTCGCGACCGGTCAAACTGTTCGTTCGGCACGGTGGCGACGGCGGCAGCGCCGACGACGCCCCGAGTCCCGCCGACTGACGCTTTTTGTCATAGGTAATAAATTACCCATCGCGATATTTCTTATTGTTAGCGGGGTGCTACCGAGTGCGTCTGAGGGCTTGATCGGTATCGTGGTCTCCACGGTATTTATATATATAGCCGGTGTCGTGGTCGTTAATCAAAGATATACCTTCGACCGCAAGCCGCTCCCCGTGACAGATATCTTTTCTTCCTCTTCATTTGAGCTTGCTTTTATTAGTTTTGCACAAGTCGACGATAGTGTGTTGTGTAACGAAAAATGTTGCACATTTCCGCCAATTAAAATTTGAATGTACGACTTATTGCGAATTCAATTGGACGTACTAATGCACATTAAAATCGTTGTGCACAAATCGATATAAAGATGTGTGCTTATAATATAAATATAAAGATAGATTAAACAACGAAATCCTCAATATACTTTATTGTATTATTTGATAAAATATAATTGGGACATTTTATTCGAGATATTTTACTTTTACATTGAGATTAGATCAATATATAACGGCTTTAATTGCACTATAGTGCATCCAACCGAATTCCCTATATTCTTAATTAAATATTTTAATATAAATGTCGATAAAAACAATCTTTGAATTTGTGCATCGTAATGCTAGTTATAATGAGATGAGTGAAATGCGCAAATTTACATTAAAAGAAAGATTAATATGCAATAATAAGATTAGACTTATTCGAGGGAAAGATAGAGGCGATAGATCGAAAGCTGAGAGCTACTAAATTCGAACGTCGTTTGTAAAATTTCGCCGAATGGTAGATTGGAGGAACATTAAGGAGGCCATTATCCGGTGGCGGAAATCGTGTCGTTATAGGCTACGGAAAGACGGTCGCATTTTCCGAGCCATAAAGATCGGATATTGCGAGAATTATTCAGGATAATTTAAATTGCGCGTCATTCCCTTCTTCCATGCAGCCGTCGATTTTCCGCGAAACGCGTTCTCACCCAAAGTAGACACAGTATATGCGCTGCCAAGAAAACAAGGGCATAAATTATGTACGGATAGGTACTATAATTTAAATTGTGTTCTACGCTTCGGCATCCACGATATTTCGGAGCTGCCGTAAAATTCAAATCAGTTGCCATTACTTCTTCGCGCCAGACTCTTGTATAATCGGAAGATTGCTACTGATGTATTTCTCCGTACTAATATCAGCTATTTTGCAATCAGAAGATCAAGAAATAAAAAGAATATTGAATTATATTCACTTACATAATCTAATCTTCTAATAGTCAACCCTTTTAAATTCTAAAATAAGATTTTAATTAATCATATATAATCGCTGATTCTTTTGCATTATAATCCTATTGTATACTCACAAGTTGCCTCTTCTTTTTACCGAAAATAATTAAAGTCTAGATTCTTTGAATTTTATTAAATGAGAATTTTTGACTCCGACTAACGTACATTTTTGTAATCAAATATTCAACATTATTAAAATATTTTAACGTAGCTACTACTCGCTTTTATCTTATATCTGCGAGATATAATCATATCAAATAAGATCTTGTCGCATGAATTGATAAGGCAGCGATGTTTCACTTGTCTGAGTGAAATGAAAATGCAGAAGAGTAGTACTCGTCGATTTTCGTTCCGCCTATGCTATTGCGAGCGTCTGAGCTGAATGCCTGAGTTCGTTCTGAGCTCGTCACAGACGACATAAATCTATCTATCCACGTATAAGGATATAATATGAGAATCGGATCCGACATTACGTATGATGTATGGTGCTTGGCGGAAACACCCTCGACGATTCCTCTTGCCTTTTCTCTCTTTCTCTGCGTCGACGCTGGAATTCCGTGCTTCGTATATTGATGCTCCAGTTGTCCTAAACCTCGTTCCCCCAAAAACCTACGAGGCGCGTATAAACACGAACGCATACGCACGCACATGGAGGAAAAGTACCCTCTTCCCAAATGTCAGCTTAAGCAGCTCTTTTCTGGCTTTGTCTACTTCGAAGTTACTTTTCGATTCGCGATTATCATTTGATGAATCGGAGAAATCGGGAAAGGTTATCGTTTAATCCTTGAATCAATCATATACAACGAGGGTTGCAATGAAAAATTGTTTTGCAATAAAATTATAATATTATTGTCCCTCCATGCTGAATTATTGAAAGATTAGGATCCGAATAGCAGACTATCATTATGATGTACTATAGCAATGTGAATTTGAAGATGTAACGTACATGATAGAGAAAGTTTAATGTAACGGACAATTGTAACATTTCGATGTGTCTAGACATTTATTATTTGATTATGGGGATGCTTCTCTCTCTCTCTCTCTCTCTCTCTCTCTCTCTCTCTCAAGAATGGAAAGACTAATTTCCTTTCTCCAGACGCGTTTGCCGATGTAGTTCGATCGTATTAAATCCCTCCCGACGTGGTTTCCGCCATCCTTTCTCTTTCCAAGGGGTAGAAGAAGCCTGATGCTAATAGTTTAATTGAATTCCGATTATCCGAAGAGGCTCCCCACCGCAGTTTCGCAATTCTGTTGTGCTATGAATCAAAAGCAGGGCGCGCCTGCGAGTGACATAATTATTGAGACCTCGATTTTGCTAAAAGGGATCCCGCATTTTCCTCTTCCTTCGCCGTTGACTGAAATGACAGACGCATTAAAATATTAATGATCTCTGGTATCGGAAACAGACTTCGAAAAACGGCTTGGTCGCCCCGACCCTTCTACCAACATAAATCACTGCCAAAGCATTGATTCCTTACTTCCAAATGCCATCTTAGTGGTTCCGCCAAATGTCATAAGATGCCATTCAAATTTTACGTTACAATATTAAACTTCATAGGATTAAGATAAAATCTTATGAAAAATATTAGATGGTTTCTATTAATTATATTGCATAATAATGTCACATAAAAACTGTTATAACAATAATCGAATAAAATGGAAAACAATAATATCTAGTATAATAAAAATATCATAGTTCTATCACTGTATAATAATAGTAATACAATATTTGTTGTCTTTTCTTACAATTAGAGTGATAATATATACGTTAAATTATCTTCTTTTGTTATTTAACATTCAATGAAATATTACGTTTTGATACAGTAATTAATACAGATAAAGAAGTACGTTCCCACGCATTTTACGAGTTCATAAATTTTAGTCGTTAAATTCAATAAAGGAATAAAAAAAAACATTGAATACGCAAAACGTACGATTAATCTTTCTAGTGAGAGCTATCGGGGAGATGTTGCAGCACGGCATATGGGTCTGATATCGAGAAAGGATATCACCTGTTGCATCCGGAACGATGGGGTTGGGGTCACGAGGGTTACGGTTCGAAGGCTATTCAGGAGTTCGGGGTAGAAACGACCCTCGATTGGTCGTGTAGTGGCCAGCGAGTGGCTATATCTCCTCAAACGCAGTGTAATCGGAGATACTTCTGCGCTTTCTCTGTTCAGATGCAATCACTTAAATGGATATATTCTAGCAAGTGATCAATGATCCATTTTATTTTTACTGGAAAGATCATAATTTAAAAAAGATATGAACAATTGATTATAAAAATTGTATGTTATGCAAGTGATATGCACTATGTTGGTTATTATTGCTTCACTAATTATGATCTTGAAGTGGATCTTTTTCTTATTTGATAGTTCGTTTTCTGTAATAACGATAATTCTGAAAGCGCACAGTGCCTCGTATTACTAGATGATTTCACTTGCGTAAACGTGCCGAGCATAAATTTATACACAGGGGGTTTTGATCGTATTATCTTCGAGTAACAAACGTATAGGAAGGCAGCAAAAGCATGAGAGGGTAAGAAGATACATCCGAGGCCGTCGATCTCGACCTAGGTCGAGAGAGGGTCCACTACGACGGAGGGCAGCTGGGATTCCTGTGGGATTCCCGGAACAAGGTTGGAATGCTTTATAAAGGGAACTGCTGACCAGCGTTTTACGGTCAAAATAATAATCTATTACTTAACAAACTGTAATTAACTGTAATAATTATATAAATTATACAATCATTTCAAAGAATTATTAATATGCTAGATGTCATTATTTAAAAAAATGTTGCAACTATATATCTAATAATTATTTTTCGCGTTTGATTACTAATCAATAATATATTAAACATTTGTGTTATAATACAATATATAATATAACAATACCTGCATTAATGTTCATTACTAAAATAATGTGCTAAAAAATACATTAATATATTGTTATTTATAAATTTTTTATAACTAAAATTTATATAAATAAAATAAATTATAATTATAATTTGGGAAATCGTTAAAAAAAAGAATAGATTGGAGAGAAAAATATCTATGTCAATAGACAATTAATAAATAGATGTTCTGATTAATATCGGCAGAAAAGAGAGTTATTATCACCTGTTATTAACAAAGTCATGGTTCGCATGAATGTACTTAATTTATCAGTGATTCGTGGTTAGGGGTAACGAAATGGATGAATGAATGAGCGAACGAATGAACGAACGGACGAATGGGAGTAACTACAGGGATGAAAGAAATTCCAATAAGAGGATGAAGACAAGTCCGGGTAAGAAACGAGCCCATTTTGATAATGGGTTCGTATACCGGGGACCAACGCTACATGGCTCTGTGGGGATTTGGTGAGCTATCGCTGTCGGATCACCGTGGAAAGCGAAGACACTTACGTGTATGAACTGACACGCGAAACGCTTGAATAACGCGCACATTTATAGATTTCAGTTAAAACACTTTCATCCCTTTCTTTGAATTATAATTCGATAGCGTCATACACATTTACTTCCATCATTATTTTTTTATTCTGATAAATTAGTTTTGTAATTAAGATAATAATTAGTTTTGTAATAGTAGAATTTCACAACATGGAAGAAAAATGGATTTAAAACAATGCGCGGTCTAGAATGTCAACGGTATATACAAATATTATATAAATTTGCATTTTTCAAATTTTCTTTCGTAATTATATTTGTCGCAAGATTTTTGCTAGCAGTTTTCATCCGCGATAATCTTAATGAACTCTAATGAATGTAGTGTCCAATGAGTTAATGTTTCAAGCAGGAAACTCTTCTTTCTAAAATCGTCCTCTTTATTTCAGTGTATTTAATCGGTCCTACCATCATTAGCACTCTTTTCCGACAAGAGCTAAAGCCGGGGCTAGAACGTCGTTGCGGTTTACGTCGAACCAGGTGCCTGCCAGAAAGGTTAATTTTAACGAATTCAACGAAGCAAGAGAGGTCGGAGTTTAACAGGATAAGCTAATTGTGGGGTATTGGCTAAGAAGTCGGGAGAAATGAGGACGTGGTGGCGAGAAGCGAGAGCGGCACAGAAAGAGAGACGGAGAAAGAAGAGATCTCTTCTCCCGGCGTTAGTCGAGGATCGTTAGTAGCCGGCAGGTGACTGGAATTATAATGCAGTTTCTTACCGGAGATCCGGAACGAGAATTCTGTTTTCCACGAGCTTTCGATCGAGACGAAAGATGCGCTGAGGAAAAGACAGCATTAACTGTCCCACCATTGCTTAGCCAATTAAGTTTGGTGTTTATTTATATATGTGAAAAGATACACTCATAGGTAATAATTATACGAATATATTTGTAATAAATTAATAGCGATTAATAGCAATTTTGTCTGTTTTTAATAAAAAATGAATGAAATTTTTTAAACTGCTCACACGAGTTTTCATTTTAAAATAAATTAAATTAGGATTTTAGGTGAATATAAATAAATAAATTTTGTACGGACACTTTGATGGACATTTGGCGGATAAAGAAAAGAATAAAGGCGAAAGATACTTTCAGATATCATTAATCATTCGTAGAATCATCACTGAGTTATCCATTTGAGGAACGACGGGCGTATAATAGATATCACAGTCGAAGGCTATATACTTAGATAGCTTTATTTCTGGTATAACGCCTGTGAACGTTGAAGTAAACTCTTAAAGACGTCAAGACAAAAATATTTCGTTTATTTATTTTTTCTGTTTATTAAAATTATTTTTTCTAAAAAAAATTTTTTCCCAAAAAAATTATTAAAAAGTGAGTAACAACATATTTTTAGTATGTAATTAATCAAAGTTTAATTGCAATTTTGTTAAAGTCAATTAATGTTAAATTTAATTTTTTTTTTCTTGCTTAATGTTCAACAAAATTATAGATTAGAAATCATTGTTTTAGAATTAATACGAGTTAATATATTGATGCAGCTAATGGATTGCAAACAAATCCAACTTAATTTATATTTGGGCCAAATATCTCGACGTAGTCCGAGTCACCGAAGTTATCTGTCATTTGGAAGCTTTCGTTTCGACCGAAAGACGAAGTAGAAGAACGAAGCGAACCTCCTCAATCGTCGCTTTATACCAGAGGATTAGATTAAGTCCGCCAAGAAAAATCTATCTAACCCCCTAGAACGTCTCGCTACGATCCGAGGGAGCGGACGAGCTGGAAAAAAGAAAGCCAGCAATATGGCCGGTTGTCCTGACTTGGATCTCTCGCAAAAGATATCCAGCTTTCGTGAGAGGGATAGTCGTCGGAAGGTCCAATGAAGAAGCGACAAGGAAGAGAGGTTGAATCTCGTAAGGGGAGTGAAGCGGGGAAAGCGTATGAAGGGTACCGCTATCCGTAGGTAACCCAATTTAGATCGAGTGCCGAGCATTTGTTATGGAAGCACGGATCCTGCGCCTCGTTCCACAGGGGTACGGTTCGTTTTTATTTCCTATTATTTATCTGGATAAATAAGTCAGTCGCAGTTCTCTCAGCTTGGATTGTCGGTATCCTTTATTATCGAGAATGTCCCATTATGAAGATTTACAGAACAATGATTGAAGTGAGAGTCTAGAACGACCGAAATGTTGGAAGAGGGCTACGTAATTATCTCTTAAGTTAGAAGTTATACGCATGATAATTACTTATAATAAATAGAAAAGATTTTTATTTGTAATAAGAACTGTCGAGCTTCTATTATAAAAAATTGTGGAATATTTCTTTTTTTCTTGAAACTGTCGTATATATCATATAACTACAATGTAACGTAAATATAATTGATTTCGCAAATCATTTTATTTATTGTATATATATATATATATATATAATAAATAAAATAAAATTTAATATACACTTCTAATTTTCTATATAAAAATATAAATGAAATTTAACTACGGAACTAAAATAGATTATAAATGTATATATGCTTGCATTATTTTCAATATATTATCAATATTTCTGCAAAATCAAATTCATTAAACAATCAATATTTATTTGTACTTACTAGTACGAGAACCGAGTTAATTAATATAGATGTAATCTTAAAAATAATACGTGTATTAACGCGGCGTGTTTGATACGGCACATTTTAGGTCGCTCGGCATACACGAGTGCGGTTGAATATGGAAGTAGTAAGCAGAGCATAATTACAATGAGCCGAAATTACTAAATGCGCCCAAAGCGTTTAACGAGGGAACGGTGTTTCAGCATCGGCGAATCCGCGTCGTGTGTTTTTGTCACGTGAAATTAACGCGCGCGCTCGTGGATCCAAATGGTAATACCCGACAACGACAACGACAACGAAAACGACAACGACGACGACGTCGTCGGCGACGATGTCGACGGTGGGGTTAAAGGTGGCGGACGCGAGTTACATGCGTATAATAATCATTACGAGCCGCAAATGCTCGGTCCTCCAGATCCGGCGTACATATAGTAATGCACGAAAACGGTTGCAACTATGAGAGAGTGAGAGAAAGATAGAGGGGAAGAGGGTGAAAGGGCAGAGATGAGAGCGCGAAGTGGCATATTCGGCAAAGGATTAACGTAACCGCGAAATGTTTCGGTGCTGTTTACGATCAGTCCGATATATCCCGTGAGTTACATCACGGATAATTAATTCCGCAAACCAGTAACATTTTTAATTAGTAGCACACGCTGGCAGAAACGTTGTAAGTAATACCGGAAATCGGACGACAGATTAGATTATCACCTGACGCACTGTCTGGATGGAACTCTTATGAATGTTGACGATGTAATTATGTTTTCTTTATTAACACATGATAATTTCACAGAGAAAAGCTTCGTTAAAACTTGATGAACTTCGTCGTTTTATCGTTCTAACGCGTATTGTCATTTCTGGATTTGTTGCCTAATGTCGACTTCATTGCCATCGAGTTTCAGGAAATTATTCCCTTATGTTATTTTGCCGACATTTAGGAAATTATCTTTCAATAAATGCTGAAATTTGACACGTTTATAATTCAGTTGTTGATTACATTCATTTAATTACTGAATACTCTTCGTTAAATTATTTATCGTCAGTCATAAATGTTTCTTTTAATAAAAATATATTTATAGAGTTCCCTTTTTTAAATAACTTTTCATAACACAAATTTTCTTAGAAGAAAAAAAAATTAGAAAAAATCCAATTACATGATATCCAATATTTAAAATTCATTTCAATCGAAATATGAACTTTACAACAGGGACTTATAAGTGATCGCAGAAAAGAATCGTACATGATGGGGAAGTCGATTCTCAAAAAGTTGCTTGCCGAAGACCGGAAGGTCCTCGACGACAAACGTAAAGGGGGTGGGTCAAAAAGGGTAGTTCGCTTCATTGTTTCCGCGGTAAAAGGTAGGCTAACAGCAAGGCTAGTGCGAGGGAGGCTGTATCAAGGGTTGAGAGCGACAAGACTGAAAGAGTGAGAGAGAAAGAGAGAGAGGGCGATGGAGGGTCGAAACGGGGTAGAGGCCTCGAGCAATGCTGGGGGTGTTCCGCAAGTGTAAATGCCAAGTGAACAGTTCGAGTGAACAGCCCTTCAGTGCTCGCGGTGGCTCTCGACCTTTATAATCCGGGCATAATTACTGGGCGGACGGTAACGACGGCGCCCGGCCGCTGCCATACATGAGAGATTAATTGTTATTAATTATTTTCCCGCGGTGGGTAATTGCGTCATCGTAGCACCATCACCAGTGAATATGTGGGCCTTGCTCGTTCAACAATGAAACGGCTACCGGCATTCTCTTTATAGGCCTAGTTGGAAGCGGACGCTCGAAAACTGCAACCCCCTGTGCACCTCCGCAGGCAGACATTCCTACCGGGAGTGGTGGATTCTTTCAAACGTTGCACTTCTTGGCCACAAACGATTCGGCTCAAGTGCCGAGTTCTTTTTTGACGCCTGTTCTTGGATTTTTATTTGAAGATCATATGAGGGCCCTCCGCGTTGCCCGATTTCGTTAATGTCTGGCTTGCATCAGCTGCTTCAAAGATTTCAAATATACAGATATACAAATATATAATATATCTAATATCTTATATTAAATTTTTTTTATCGATTTTCAAATGTTCGATAATAAAATAAACCTTAATCAATATTTGTAGGTCTAGTGAATCCGAGTAGTTTTTTCAACTATACGTTGTAAAAAATTATTTATAATCATTGTTTTTTATAATCTTATATAATATTATTAAGATATATATAATTTCAATATCAATTAAAGGAAATTTTTTGAAGCGACTACCGATTAGAGATTAACATTTTTACACGATGTATGTTTAAAAATTTGTAAAGAAAAATATATTAAAAAAAAATTATAAGATATTATATCGCAATATATTTAAAGAGACAAACGATTATTTATAAAATAAATAATGCTGTAATTATTTTGTTAGTTTTCATCTTTGGTGACATTCAATGTGTAAGCATCTATCTCTATATCGAAAAGCACTTTATCCGTCAACTCGAGATATATCGTTTAGGATACCGTAAAAGACCATGTTTCTTTCTCTTTTGTGTGACACTAATCGCTTACGGCGTCGTTTCGCTAACGGCAGCGCAATAGCACTTCCGTTACTACGACCATTGCTTCTTGGGGAACGGTAAGACCGCGACACTCGAGGCGGAGGGTATCGGATCAGAAGAGATCTCGTTGTTTGCGACTGAAGTGGGTGCAATATTCTGAGCGTGTTCTTTTTCAAAGGTTAGAAACGGTTAGACCTGCCGGGTCGAATCCGGTTCTGTATATATCGGTTGGACTTGCCCCAAAGGGAACATGTAGGATTTAAGAGTACTCGGGGCATCATAGAGCGTGAGCTACGTTAGATATCAAAACCAAGATTCGTACGTTAATTGTCAGATAAACAAACTATTTTGTGAACACAAATCACAGCAATTGCGACATATTTTACACATTATAAAATATTAAATTATAACACACGTGCTCTCTTGATAATGATGATCAAATTATTTTCGCCTAAGAGTAATTATTGCTTTAATTAAAATTCAAATGTTTATTACTTGGTAATAAACTTATTATTGCCTCTAATTATATATTTTTATTACATTTTTAATAATTTAAAGATAAAAATTCAAACTCTAACGTAAGAAAAATAATTATGTAAGAAGAAAAATAAATTGTTAAAGTTAATGTTTGTTCATCATTTTCTTTCAGTAATTACAATAATTAAAATCATATTTAACAATCATCATAGCAAATGCGAGATATATTTGAATATATCAATGATTTCGACAGATCTTATACATGAAGTATCTCGTGATACGAAAGCAAAACATGACGATCTAGACCCCGAGGGAGACGTATGCTTTCAGCTAGGTAGACAAACGCGTGTAAGTCGAGAAACCTCTGCAGTAGCAGCGGCAAGGGATGGAATGTGCTCTCCGACGAAACGTAAAAGAGAAAAGAGCCGGGAGAGAGGGGAGGGGAAAGATAACACACGAGACATGGCGTAAGAAAGAGACAGAATCAGTGTGAGGAGTCTCACACGTGGACAAGGAAAGAGAGCAAGAGAGGGACAAAGACAGAGAGAGGTAGAGAGAGGGAGTAGAAACATGGGGTGGAGTTTGGTCGACCGAGGCTGTCCGCAATTAAAATAATTCCCTTTCTGCTTGCAGCCGAGCGGAAAGAACTTACCAGCACCCTCCCGCGGGTACCCCCGGGGTGCTACCTTCCTCCTTCACCCCCTTTCTCTCCTCCTCCTCCATCTCCTGCCATAGCTCGTTTCTAGACCGTTGTCCTCTTGCACCCCGTGCCTCCTGACGCATCCCTTAGCGCCGCGCTAGTAAGCATAGCTATTTTAATTGTGTCGTCCTCCGACGGGATGACCGGTCCGCGCGGGACGGCGCGGAATAAACGCGCACCCTCTTGCGGAAACCCGGAGATCGGGCAAAAGGCCGAGTATGTGGCCACATTATTATGCCTCGCTCGCGAGAATTGCGATGGGAGAACCAGGGTGATTGCATCAGCGGAATAAGGGACTAGGTGTAATCTTCCACAGTCACTGGAGTGCGGAATCCTGCCCGGGAAGATGACGTTCTAGCTCTTGTTCTGGATTTCCGTGGTCATGTAAAATATATATATATAGATATACATGGTATGTATAGATATACATGGTAAAAGTAATCATTCTTTTTTTCCTTATCTTTTTATCGTACACAACAAATCTAGTATGTTATAAAAAACTATGCAATTATGATATATAATTAATAATTTTTACATAAAATATATTTACATAAAATATATTTTTTTAATTATCGATTGATTTAAAAAAAAGTTTAATATTATGACAAACTTCATAAAATATATCATTTTTAACTTTAAAAAGCTTTATTAAAAGTCGGATGTTTCACATCTTTTACCAAGCGTGCACATTTTACGCGCCCGAGGATATACTTACGCGAATCGTATACGTAGGTTTCAGAGAGATGACGCAAAGAGCGAACCAAACAGAAAAAGAGAATTACAGATCCAGACATATAGAAGATAATCTCGCGTGGAAGATAATCTCGAAGGAAGGAGTCGGTCTCGTATTTCAAACGGCGTTTCTTTTCGCTCGCAGCAACCACTGAAATTTTATACCACACTCGGTGTATTTCTTTGCAATTACGATTCTCCGTTGCGAAAATGGACGTGTCTCACAAACGTTCAACGACGTTTCTGTTTTCCTTTCTCTTTCTTTAGCAATAGAACGTGCGTGGAGTGGTCACGATGTTGCGTCGAATAAAAAAGCAAAAAAAGAAAATGTTCGCAAGACGATGGCGGCGGCAAATAAGAAGAGTGATACCATAGACCATGACGAGCGATGCACGAAAGGGTTTATCGCGCTTAGGTGGTTGTCGCAAACGCAAGTGCGGTTGAGATTAATCTGGATGCGAGGTTAACCGCGAGGTTAAACCCACTCAAAAGCGACCGTGAAATGTGCTGTTGGCTCACGAATTCACAACGGACCATTCTGCTCACACCCGTTTTTCACGGTTGGTGTCGACTGTCAGTTGATTGTCTCCTTCCTGCTTGCTGTCGAAATCAATGAGCTGTTTTTTTTGTTCTCATGGGAATGGATAAATGTCAGGTTCACGATGTCGTCTTTATTTAAAAAGACAGGTTCATTTTCGACACGTGAGAAACGGCAAAGGAGAGATACATGAGAGATATATATTGTTTAAAGATTGCAGACAGTACGACGTAAATATAGAAGTCTTTCGAACAATAAATCCTAGTGCAATGCTTGTGATTGCGGAGGAAAAATCTTTTTAAGTATTTGAAGATATGGTTTGTCTCTTACATAAGTACATAAATTATATATGGATACAAATATATACTTATATTTAACTTCATGAAATATATACACCCAGAGAAAAGATTGCTTCAATTTAAAGAAATTTCGGTTAAAGAACAAAATTTCTTTGATTTAAACATTATTTTTTTTAATTAAATTAGATTTCAAAAAGTGATGTTCAAATTAAAAAAATGATGTTCAAATCAAATAATTTTTTTCTTTAACTCTACAGCAAAGAAACATTTCTTTAAATCGAAGAAACTTTTCTCTGAGTGTAATTTTTTAATAGATAATTATATAATAGGGACTGCGAATTTATAACAGAAAAAGCATTAACAGAATTTCTGAAATGTTTTTAACACACCTTGTATACTATAATTTGCCGAAACGATACATAAGAAGATTTAACTTTGATTCGCCTTGGCATGCACATTTACGTCAAAGTTTCGAAGATGCACTTGAAGTTTCACAGCATCCGTTTGAAGAAGAGAGAAGTACAGGGCATGTCATCAGCTCGTTACGCGCCAATTAAATGCGTGCAGTTGGCCTGCCAAAGATATTAGAAGCATCCAAGCGAGCTCGGCCGGGGCCGAGCAAAAATAAGTAATTAGAAATACCGCATGGGTAATATACGGTGCAATTAAGACCGAAAGAGGGCCACCTAGCTGCCGGCAACACAGCGTTCTCTTCACCCTCGCCGTGCCGTGTACCCTACCTCCCCTTCGCGAGCTTCCGCGGAAGCTGCTGCTGTTGCTGGTGGTGGTGCGCCGTGCAAAGGGGGGTGGAGCCTCACCCGGATGCGGATTCATAATTAAACACGCCCTTAAAACAAAATCATTACGGCTGTGTCGGCCGGGGCGGTTTCCACTCGTCCTCTCGCCCACCCCTCTCATCCTTCTCGCATATCCTCTTGCCCTCTAACCATCCCCTTTTCGTTCTACTCGCGGTAGGTAGGTGAGCCCTGCTCAAGTGGGTGGAAAAGGGGCAGAGAAAGACAGACACGACAGAGATGTGCCAAAGGGACGCCTCGAAATAGTGTGCGCTGTTGGAACGGTGTAGAAAGGGGACAACGGGAGGGATGATTTTGTCGATGTCCTCTGCCGCGCGTTCCTCCACCATGCGTCTTCGCGGATACCTGGACACGCGCATTGAGAACATGTACGGTTACAAGAGCGGGTGCAATACATTCGTAAGCTTGTGCGCCAGTAACAAGTAGGGGAGAATCGGAGAACGGTAAACCTACATCACACACCGCCGTGTTGCCCCTCTTCTAACTCCTGAGTAACTTGCATCGACGGGGGTGGGTCGTGCGTTCTGCGAGAGCTCGCAAGTCGTGCACGCCTCCACTATGAGAAGCCTAATTCGAAGCGCAACCTGACCGGAATCCGCGGCAAGATTCTCGCGATTTTCTTTAGGTCGCGTCGATTCGCCCCATGGGATACGCAATTAGGATTTAACGAATCTAACGAACAGCGGCTCGTTTCTCTTCTGTCTCTTCTTTATTGACATAGCGAAAGTTTAATGCTTTAGTTGTTAACTTAAGTGATTGAGATAAATTGTTTGTGTTGCAGAATTTATTTATATTAACATATGATAAAATTAAAATTACATTTTAATATTTAAATTATTCTATTATATAATATATAAATATTTAATTATATTCTATACAGAAATAGTTTTCTAGATGTCAACTTAGCGTGAGTCTTATCACAGGTATGCAAAAGCGATATAGATAATTAATTACAATTTTAAGTTTTGTGTTGTGTAGAACTTTTAGATAAAACCAAAACTTAAGTATGATAAGTGATTTTATAATTATAATATGCATTTGAATAAATGCTATAAATCTTGTCAATGGGGTGTAATACGACATATCAAAAAATGTACATTAAAAACAGACATTACAAACGACTAAGAACGTAGACTCTATCTAAACAGAGAATTCTGGCCCGAATGGAAGGGAAAACCACGCAACATAGCTGCACTGGCAGGGAAAATTCCGTAAACAAAATTTTTCATACAAAAACTCTGATCCCCTGGGGCACGTATTCGCGTGATGTATTTACGAAATGCACAAAGGACCCAGGGTTTCTATTTCCTCGGAAGCGCGCGGCGTACGTCGTTGGTGCCGACGCCGCGCGGTCGAGATAGTAGCGGAGCCAGGATTCGTTCCAATCGTAAATTTCATCCCCACTATAGAGGGTAGCAACGTAGCTGCGCTACGTACTCGACTGGCTGTCGAGCAAGTGGATTCACCGAGTCGTACAAAACGCTGGACTAACGCTTCGAAACGAGAAAGAGAGAGAGAAAGAGAGAGAGTGCTCGTCTCTCCCTTCCGCAGGTGATGTGAGGTAGGGACAGTGCGGGGGTGAATGAGGCGATGCCGTCGCCGAAGCCGGGGGTAGTGGAGGCGCAACTACTTTGGTCTCGTAGGAGTGGAAGCGGCCGTCGCCGTCGCCGCCGCCACCACCGGTTCCGCACACCTCACTCCGCGATGGTTAGGACGGGGGGGGGGGTTGGGCGTGCGAACCCGACGAGGCATCCCGGGATTCGAACTGGTACCACCCACAAGGTCCATCGCGCCGGTCCGGCCGCCCTCCCCCGCACTATTTTCTCTCTCGCGACGCTACGTAACGAACGGAAGTTCTTCCCCCCTCTTTTCTGACCCGTCGTCATCGTTCTCCTTATTGGTACCATCGACCAGTCATTGAGTGGCCTTCTCGGATTCGTTAAGAAGGCCTGGCTGCATGCGCAATGCACCTTGCATCTTCGTGAAGACGCGAGGATGAGATCTTTCGAGATCTTTCCGGGATACAGATATTTTACTTTGCGACGTTTCGTAAATTGCATAATGATTCTTAATGATGTAGAGCTATGTGACAGGGTTGCTAGATGAGAAGATGTGATCACTTACAACTTCAATGATTAATAGAATGCTGTATTTTTTTTAATTTTTGAAAATTGAGATGCAAATAATAAACTTCTTTCTATTAATTCATTTATTAGTAAAATGTTTTCGTAAAGAACTTGTTGTTAGATTAATCAGTTTTATTGTAAATCTTACAGCTATTGCAAAATCTAGCATG
>Ga0157363_1001952_pt1 | contig 17754 bp, 10 predicted proteins | sample AttsexASBM1_FD_111477 | JGI IMG/M metagenome (GOLD analysis project Ga0157363, IMG submission 111477) | Fungus gardens microbial communities from leaf cutter ant in Ribeirão Preto, State of São Paulo, Brazil - Atta sexdens ASBM1 | ecosystem: Host-associated > Fungi > Mycelium > Unclassified ... | reverse complement strand
CGTTTCCTGCGTATTGTACTTAGAAACGTGCTTTATTCGCGGATAAACGTAACAGATACGAGATACTCATTAACGGGTTTCTGCTTTTATTATAAACTTATTTCATCCTGTGTTGGCGGACGACAAGCAGTGACGTCAGAGACGAGGGGAGAGAGGAAAAGAAAGCCATAGAACGCCAATGAGAAGATCGTGACGACGTGTTAGGAAAGGATTACAGAGAGCTTCTGACGTCACGACTTCGATCGCCCACGAGAGCAACAGATCTCACGAACAATGAAAACTTTTCTTCTGTACAACCGAAGCTCTCGCAACGGCATCATTCATGTTGCTTTTACGCTTCATTTCTTGCATAACAACACCAAGGTTGCACCATACTCTTGTACTGTGCTTTATTTTTGTCCTACCTTGAACTCTTGCCTATTGTCGTTATATTAAGAAAACTATTAATAACAATCAGCTTGAAATTTTCTTTCGAGATACTCCAAAGACCACGAGGTCTTTGCACAACATTCACATGAATTGTATTATTACATAACTGCACGCCGTCTAGTTTATTTCTAATTCGAAGCGATTCTGCCTGCCAAGTATAAGATTTTTATTCATGGAACAAATCTTCACTTTCAAATTCAACTTCATTTAAACTTTCTTTCAAAAGTGTTATGGCATGTAATGTTATACACCATTCATGCTGCCTTTATTAAATTTAAGATTCACACAAAAGTATTATTACACGTAAAAGTATTATTAAAATCCGCTTTGACTATGACCTTCCTTACTTATGTTATTCATTTCTTGTCAGTTTTCATTTGCTCTCTACTATCTCTATTTATTAAATTTATTTCTTTCACAACATCTATATTAATTCTGTATGTGAATCTAGCAAAATTTCTTGTCTAGTTTTATTAAGTTCATACTTCATGCAACAACATAATCGCGCGCTATATTCCTGTATAATCTCTTCGAAATTTCCATCAATAGTCGCTTTCATTATAATGATGATGGAAGCATATTCATCTAACTAACAATTATTAGCAAAACATTATGTCACAAACATTATGTCACTTGTGAGAAGTCAGTTAATCGCAGAGAATTAATTATGGAGAATCGTTTCGTACGGTTTTTGCTGCTGTATCGCTAAGCTCTCCAGTGTTTCACCAATTATTGGCGTCAAAGATAAAAACAGAATTTTTTATCGTAAGATGGGCGACTCCGTCGACGGGGAGCTAGTTTCCTTCGAGATAAAGGAGACCGCGATGTACCAGGGATGTCTTCGCAAAGGACCAGTTCAGAATCCGCTAGCCAAATAGGGACTATGGTTCAAGGATGACCTTTGTCATTGCCGCGGCGAGCCATTGCGTGCCGATGAATCAGTTGCTCTTTCAACGCGCGTGTACCTTGTCATCAGTGACGGTATCTCCTCGACAGATAAGTCACGTTTTTCCTTTGTTCTTCAGCGACGCTTTAAATTGATCGGACCTCTCCCTTATTCGCGACGTTAAATTATTCCGCGGTACAAACAAGTCACGAGACCATCACTGCAATGTGATTCCCTGTGACAGTCGACTGTTAGAAACGCCTGATATTTTAGCTTTGGCATTACACTATAATACATGCTGTAGTGCATATTGCAAAATATGTGAAAATCATAGACAAAGAATTTTTAACGAGTATGAAATTGCTAGATAAAATTATGTAATAGCGATATTTGTGTGATAACGATCCTTTTTGGGATCCTACTTTTACCGTACTGATTATATAATAATGTAGACAAGAAGATAAGGCTAACCAAGTACGGAAGAAATCAGCCGCAATCTCAAGATATTTTAATTTATATAATTCTGAAACTATTTTTACTTCACAAATAGATAATATCTCGGTTGAAATTCATTCGACATTTATAAATATAAATTTTATTCACCGATAATTGAATAGTCTTAGATGCCACGATCGCGACACGTGGAACCCATCGTGTCTCGATCGTCAAAAAACATCTTATCTGCAGACACAATGTAGACGTTATCCCGCGCGCGGAGACGCGTCGGTTGACAGATGAATTTCCGTTTTTCTGCTTTTAAGATTTTTCACGCCGAGCAATTCCGCACAGCGGAATAAACGTGAAAGCCAGCATTAATTGCAGCTATCGCGCTGACTTTCAAGAATTCCCAACGGCGTATTTTGAGATCAAGATGATACGCGAGTGAGACGCGCGCGCGCGCTTTACGTCATAATTCGCGGAGCACGTAGGTTAAATAAGTGTTATTTTCGCACCGCCTGGTATTCCTCGAATTTCCTCTATCACATATAATATTATAGGAAAATTATGGGAGGTCTCCATCCGCGACTTATTCGTAATATATGTGATGTATACTATCATTTATTGCGTTTCTCTAGTAAAAGCGGGACCGAGACTTTCCGCGATAATCACCACGTCAACAACTCGCCGTGACTAACTCTGTCTGACGCGGAATCACATTATACGCAACAAGTTCTCTTGGTGAAAATAATCAAATCTTGCCGCGATCGAATGAGAGAGACAGAGAGAAAGAGAGAGCATCTAATTGCGTCTAATCGACAGCTTGCCGTTCACGCTGGCGGCTTATCTAAAGGGGGCACGAACAACGCGAATCATGTCGAACCCGCTATCTCCGTCGCGCGAACGCGCGAGTATCTCAAGGATTTCTTTGTTCCATCGGAGATCGAGGCTCAATCCTCATCGTCGTGCTGCGCCATACCGCGCCGCGTCGCTTTTATTCCCACTCGTGGCGTAACTGCGTAATCGGGTTTCCACGTGCAGGCTGCACCTGAACGTGAGTAACGAGCGCCTAGGAAAGCGGCCGCGCGAGAATCTAGGAACAGCCGGCCGGCGATTCTACCAATCAGGGGAAAGGACAAAGCCGGGGAGCTCTGTTACGAGGTTGCATCAAGGATTCCTCAAGAGAGAAGCCGCCGGCTGGCTGGCTGTTCTTTCTCGCGCTACTACTTATGCGGCAAGCACGATGTTGTTAATGATAGAGGAGAAGAAATCTCGATACTGACACAATTCTTTTTACCGAGGTTTAATTATATTAGAGTAAAATGTTTGGCAATCAATGGCAACACACAAATTCACATGCCACTGTTAAATGTATTTTTAAATCACTTTCAAATAACGACGCTAATTATTAGAGGCTACTTTTAAGAGTTAATTTTAAGTATAATTTAACTGCAATTTTAAATATTCAAGATGATTTTTTTGCGATTTAAAGATTGAACGATTTATTTTGTAATTTTATATAATATAAGAATTATGTAAAAAAATTGATCGCAACAATAAAATAACTAGCGTTGGCTCTTTATGCTCCTCTTTCTTGAATTGTGATTGATTTAACTTATATTATTATATGTATACTTTAACTGTACTTTAATTACAAATCTTTTAATAAATTTTTTTTAAGTATAAAAACTTAACTATGGGAAATAATTTAACAGAATATGTTGATATTGAGAATGGAATCTTTCAAAAAATCATTGTTACAATTCAAGAATGATAAATAAGAATATCGGATTTTAATTATAAAAATTTAGTTACAATATATAAATTTAATTAGTGATCAAATATACTTTTCTAAGCTGTAATATATGTATACAATGCGATGATTCATTATTATTTTCAATAAGGAGACTGTCTGTCCTTTGCACTGTCAAATATTCATACTATTCGCGGAAAATGATTCATCGATTTCGACGAACAATGATTTTCACTCGCAATTAAAAAACAATTAAAATTTACTTAGGATTTGGACTAAATGTAATAACGACTGACAATTAAGCTGTATTAAGAAGAAAGTTTAGAAAAAGATTAGATATCAATTTTCACGAGGTTTTTTTCCATATTTATAATGATCGGTTACAGTTAGCTTTCATCAAATGATTTATAGTGCTCGCAGATTCAATCGATATTCGGAAATTTCATCAGAATAATTAAAAACTCTATAAATATAAAACACCGGCTCCATATTGATGCTAGCAGTGATATACTTTAACATGTTATATATAGCGATATTCTGCTCACGACAGAAATCGATCGTAGAAAATTAAAAAAAAAATCTATTTACGATTTATCGAGTATAGCGTGTTATGTGCGTGATGACAATTACATATTCTTTCTAACAATAAGAAGAATGAATCTTTTATCTCTTTCTTAAAGTTAATAAATACACACATTATTCAATTTGAATTGTACTCGGAAAATAATATTTACCCGATAAATTCTACTTTATTGCTCAAGTGTGATAATATCAGGACTTTGACTCGATAGCTATTCGAACTGTTTCAAGTTTGTATTCGTTCAGTCAGTTATTCCCATAAAATCTAAACTTACAACATAAAATCTTTGTATGACATAAAACGTGAAAAATAAGGCATAGTTTGATAACAAAAAGCGCATCTTAAATATTCCAATGGACAATTTGAAAGACTATCGCATTACATATAAAATACTTGCAAAAGAAAAATCATTCAAATCTTGGTGTCATGAGAAGATAAGTCGATAGTAATTTGTCGGTTTATATTATTCGATATATATAACAATATACTTGTACCTCCATCGATCCTAACAATTCGCGTTGAAGAGCCAATCTATAATGTATGAAAACTCATCGTTGTATCATAACCGTAGTGATAGAACAGTCAATTCGCGAGAGAGGATGCAATCGATTAAACGAGTATCACGTACGTAATACGCGCGCTTAGAAGCGCCGATACGTTTTCGACGTAAGCAAAATAAGAAGCCGCGGACGGCAACAAGATACTCGGCGTTAACGTCATTTCTGTTTACCCGCTGCGTATACCGCGAGATTTGTATCTGACAAATCGATAAAGTACCTTACTTGCTCAACACACTACGTAAACAGATGTTTCACCGCTCGCGGCGTTTCATTTTTTTTTCCCTCCCTCCTCGAAGTGCCTTTCCTGCCCCGCGAGAATAGAAGTTCTCTTATCTGTGCAACCCGGTGCAGTGGCGTAACGGTCTGACATTGAAGTCTCATATGTCTCTCGTTATACCGCTTCTCTCGCAGGGCAATTACCTGGCAGAGTTATTTTTAAACTCACCGTTCATCAGCGGCGCCACCAAAGTAGCAATTTCAATTTCCGTTTCTCTTGGCGATGGAAAGAGACATAAAAGAAAAAAAGATTTTCAATACTATTTTTTTATTTCAAGGACTTCTGTCTCAAGGATGACAATACGGGATTCGTTATCTTTTGTGTCAAATCGCCAATTAGATTCGTATATACATGCAATTCTGATAACGTGTCAATGCCATGGTGCAATGTCTCTCTCGCGCCAAGATCGATTATCCTACACGAGATAAGATCTGAACAAAGGATATCTAAACGTGCGGACTCATCCGTCGAAAATGAAAACAATAGTTTGCAGTATAGGTTAAGAGTGCAGATACCTAGAACAAATTCTACTGATCAGTGTTAAAAGATAAAAAGAATTTTTAAGATATTCATCAACGTAATAATATTTTATATTTATATATTTATATTATAATTTAGCTTATCACTACGTTTAATACGTAAATGCGGGTTGCTATTGTTTTATTAAAAATTATCTATACTTTTAATATTTATTTAGAAGATAGCTTTTTAATCCACTTTATTTTTTAATTAATTATAATATATATTTAAATTAATTCTTTTCAAAAAGAAGAAAAAATGAATGTGAATTAATAAAAACGTTAAATGAAAAATTTAATTTTTGTGCCGAATACAAAAATACAATTTCTTGCTGATATATTTTTTTCAACTTTGTTATTGTCATAGAGCGAAACTCGTGACATCTTCGTATTCGCGACATCTTATCTCTCAAGGCGATAAGGCATGCGTTTGATCGATGCTTCGTTGAATATAAGTCGCTCGTGGCAAATCACCTGTTAATATGTTCTCGAAATGAACAAAGGAAGATAATATATAATATATGTATATAACATTGGATTTCCTTGCGAAAGTATTAATCACGTGAAATATCAGCGTTCTGATGCTTTTGTGTTCGGAATTTTATTCTGTGCTAGCGATGTATAAACATTTAAATAACGGAATATATTAAAGTATTTCTGTCAATGAATAATAAAGAATTAAGATATGAAATAAAGATTTTATTAAAAATTAATTAAAGATACTTAATCACCAAGTATTCTTAAATGTTATACTACACATAATCAGTTTTCTTATCATTATTTAGCGTTTCGTGGCAGGTATATTAAGCAGCGTATATCATACATTCTCGTCAAATTGATTAATCTTCAACTGACATATACAAAGATACCGATCTCGTGATATTTTCCTCATCATTTTTATCACCGTCACGTTTATGCGTTATTAATCTGTTATTAATGCAACAGATTGTTTATAGCAACTTTAAAGTGTTTTGCCATTTCTGACGGCTGTTTTCCAACCGTTGACCACGATGATTTCATAAACAGGCTGACGAGACTCTGTATCTTCGCAACTTATCTCGCTGTTGCGAGAGCGACCATCTCTAGAAAAGGATTCGCGGAGAGCGGATGTGCTCGGAGAAGTGAAAGTCTGAGGTTCCGCGTGTCTACGTCATTATTCTTTACCAATTATAACGAACGAAAACGGGAATTATCCTGATGACACCGGCCTGCTCGCTTCTTCTCGACGCGGCGATCGGTGTCACTGTGTCGAGTTACTACCGATGACGTCACACAGCTGCTCAATCCGCGAATCCCCCTCCCCCCTCTTTCCCAACCGCGCCATTGCTGAATAAGAAACAAGCAACAAGCGATTGCCAGCTGGTTGTAAGAGATATGCGCGAGCGTATATAAGCAAAAACCGATTAACAAAAAGCACTAGTGACGTTTTTCCCGATAAAAAAAAATGCATGACGAAAAAACGAGCGATTATGCAATAAGCTCTTTTCAATTGATCCGATTAAGCTGCCAGTAAAAAGCATATATTTACGATTTCGATATCTTCCTCTATTGACGTTATTCACAATTAATTGCTTCGCGGAAAATTAATGTAAATATTAATACAATCGTAAAGCCATAATACGGAACATGTATGGCGACAATAATTGACTGAACTAATTACAATTAATTTTAATGCGATTAAAACTGGACAAAAATTCTGGAAACCAAAAAAAAAAAAAAAACATTATCACACTACGGACAAAAAGTAAATTGATATATTTTTTTAAATGATAATATATTATTTTTGCAGCAAGAATATCCGGTACTAATATTATCTAAAAAAATTTACGCGCTATCACAGCGTGACGTGAGCGGAGATTTTTCTATGACGACGATATGTTCGCTTTATAGTCTCGTTCAAGGTGAAACGCAATGATAATTGGTCGATCGGACGCACGGCTGATAATTCCTCATTTCACGACCTTAACGCACTTGTCGTCATCGGCTCACCTGCGCTCATTTATTACGCGAGCACGCGTCACGTCATCGCATTCGTGCATCGCGGAAACCGTCACGGTCGTCCCACTAGAACGCTCTATCGGGAAGCCATCGCGACAATCGCGATACGCGTCTCTCGCACACTCGCTTTTATTTTTTACATTAATTTAATTTATATACCGTACGCTCACACGAGATACGTGACGTTACATAATACGGCTGCGACCTTCTCCGTTGGCCGATAATCAAATACGCCGCTATTCAAATGTATTCACGATGCTTGTAATTTCTCGCTCCGCCGCTGTTTCCGAATATTTAACGTCTTAGATCTTACGATTGAGATAAGAAGCCGTGATAGAACCTCAGTAACGTACACGTGGTACTCCGTGGTCAAAAAAAAAAACAAGTATCCACGCGTGCGTATCTTTCATACGCAATAAGAGATTTCCGCATTCCGGTTCGCCACAACCGAGTGATTTTCTAGGACGCGGAATTCGTTTCCGTCAATTTCGATAATTGGCCGTGTTCTTCCCAGTGAACTTCCTTTCTTCGTTTTCGTCTAACTCCGTCCGGGCGTTGCCGGTTACGTTGAGCGAACAGGAAAGGAGGAAGGAAGATGGTAACTAGGAGGAGAAAAGCGGGCGTCCAAAAAGCAGGTCACATCGCGGCGATAACGGTAGTCCGGATAGTCCGCAACAGCGCGATGCGATGGTGCAACGGGTGGCATCCACGTGCGGCGCGGCGGAGAAGGGGAGGCCCCTCCTCCTTCCTCTTACCCCCCCCCCCCCTCCCCCCCCCCCCCCCCCCCACCGTCCTTCCCTCTTACCCTGCGGTGTGACTATTCGTAGTTACTCGCGGAGTAAGAGCGCGACGATGTTACAATGGCGATCCCGAACGTAACGGGCTTTCCCACGCATCATTACAGGTCATTACGCAGTTAGTAATCTTCTGGAAAGTCCGCACGCAACTTGAACGCTGTTCCATAGACTCGTTTTGTCTCAATCTAGTTTCGCGATTCGTAGGACGAAACGTGCGACGCGCGTTTCCGCGTTTAACAATAAGAGCGACTTTCAAAAGCTTGAACAAGACGGATGATTGTTTACCTCGCGATAAATTTTTTACGTTCTCTCTCTCTCTCTCTCTCTCCCTCTTATTTTCTTTCTCTTCTGTGTTTTGCGTACAATTTACTTGCCGTTTTTTATTCTATATTAATCGCTATTTTCATTTTTCTTTGGTTTATATTTCTTCACTGTTCTTACCTATTATATTCTACTATATAATATAATATAATATAATATTTTATTTCATCTTCGTGTAATATTTTCTTCAAATGTTTACGCTATTTGTCTGTACATTTTTATCCGTACTTGCTAATTTTCATATTTTACGTTTTTCACTCTTAAACAACATTGTTTACTCTTTTTGTATGTTCTGAGAGGGCTTGCTCCAAAACAGTAATAAATGTTTTATCTCTCTCTTCACTGTCTTAAGATTTACTGCTTCAAAAATATGCAGTAATTGAGGGGGACAAATAAGGTTGTTCGTGCTTTCTGTAAAAACAGGAAAATGCGACTCGCGATAATCTCAGGATAAAGGTACCACGAGACTTTGGTATAACTTTCTCTCTCTTTCTCTCTCTCTCTCTCTCTCTCTCTCTCTCTCTCTTCCACGTTGTCAACCGCGACGATTACGAAATTAATGAGGAGGACAATTGCTATCGAAGACCGCCCTCGATGGAGGCGGACCGTTTTGTCCCACTCGCGTTTATAAAAAGTAACATTACAGTATATCGCAAAATTATCAGGAATAATTTATTACCCCCGCATAATAACATAATAGTCGAACAATTATTGGCGGTGCTTTTAATCACAGGGCGAACGACACGGGCGTACGACATTCGCGACATTAAGAAACGTTTATCGGCGACGTAATTATTACGTTTCTCTCCCGCATCGCGCGGCATGCTTCTGGACGAGTTTCTGGGTGAATGCAGCTCGATGCGGTTCTATATCTATCGAAGGACGCCGAGGGTGTCAACATTCACCCGCGCGCGCGAAAGTGAAAATCTGGGCTACCGAGAGCCTCGTTTGTATCGCGCCACTTTATTGGTCTCGCAGTGACGCAACGGCTCGATCATGCCGTTGTCGACGGTGTTTGTAATCGCTGTGCCAATTATACGGGCGCATTTCATCCTCTAAGCTACCGGATGCACCGGATGTATCTATGTGAGTCACGAGTGACGCCCCTTCGACGTTGCATGTGCGTTACCATATGCGTGTGAATGGAGACATTTTTTTCATTTCTTTTCTTTGTAACAGTTCGGTGATATAGAATGAAAAAACAACAAACATACTTTCGTAAAAAATGATTACCCAATAAGAAAGTTAAAATAATATCAATTTGACGTCTAATTATTAACCGAATTTATATCATTTTTTTCATGAATTCGGTCGATATGACATTAAACTGATATCATTTTGATTTTCTTATTGTCTTTGAATTAACGAAAAAATGAACTAATGAAGATATGTGTGTTCTACTAAAATGAGATAACGACGCAGCTGTCGAATGAACAATACTAGGCGCGGATACGCCACGTTTTTCGAGGAATGACCGCATACATTGTTCTACATAGGGTCGCGCACATACGCGACTCCACGTGACGATTGTGTATTTTTTTCTCCAGTATCACCGCGGTACACAGACTTGGCGATGTGGCAACAACAAACTGTGTGCGAGCGGGAGCGATATACCTGTTATCTCTCGTCAGCCGGCGGAACCAGTTCCTTAACTTGCCAGCGATCTATGTGCCATGCCGCGGTCTCGGTTTATCCGCATGCCGGTCCCTCTCTCGATACACTTCGTTATCGCGAGACGAGAGTGTCAACTCCCGCGCGAAAGTGAAAATCTAGGCTGCGGCGGGCGGCGCTGCGCGAGATACGCTACGTTTGCTCATTGTCGGCGACGGCGGCGACGGCGGCGACGGCAAAAGGCCGGCCCCCGCAGCGGAATCTAGGCTGCGACCCGCTTCGCCGTATCATTTAGGTCATTGGGTTCGGCCGGGTCCAGCGAAACCGGGTAAACGCGACCCACACCCATTGCCATGAGTCTCGCGCGAGCGCGCCTGCACTATAGAGAGTATATAGAATTAACCTCGCCATGCGCGGCGCGGATAGATCGCCACGCTCGGAGCTCCGACGTAACCGCTATTATAGCCGGCTCATTGTCGGAGCGAAATGGCACGCGGTAGATGCCGCAAAATGCAAAGCGGCCACTCGCGCGGTCGTATCGAGCGGAGATTACCGGCACGATGCCCCATCGAGCGAGGCCTGGGAATTGAGAACTTTATGAACGAATGGTACACGTTGATGCGGCGCCGGGAATATCGGAGTATCGATGTTCTTTCTTCTTTCTTTCTTTTTCTTTTTTACAGTAGCATCGAGTACCACAATCGTATCCGATCTATGCAAGCCGTCGAAGGGATCGTCGAGCGTATATATAACGTATGCAAAACTTTGTCATTGTTATTAGTCACACACACATTTGAAACTTTATCCATAGCAACACGTGTCGTGAAAAGTGAGCGCGTGGTGTACGTTTCGCGATCAATGTACATATATGCGCGACGAACGCGTTCTTCCTCAAATCGTCGGATTCATCCACATACCATGGTATTCCGTTCGAGCTGACGTTATTAGTTACCTCGTACGCAATCGACGACGTCATCTTCTTGCGAACCGTTTCCTGAGCTATGCAGTCGTTCGCTTGCAAAACGAAAACAAATCGATTTTGACGTAAGGAGAACGATAAGGGGTGCGTGTCAGTCAATGTTTACCGTTAACGATTCAAACGTGCGAACGACTTGACGTCCTCGTTACGTCGCATATACATTAATACCATACGGCCGAGCGTTTTTAGCGCGCCTTCACGTTTCGACGCACGTCGCGCGTACGTCTCACGCGTATGAACGTAGTGAAGCGGGAGGAGGACGGGAGAGAAGGAGAAGACGGGACGAGAGGGGGAGGGAAAGGGCGAAGCTCTATAGTTCGCCGTTATATCACACTCGACGTTGCGTAAAATACCACGCGCTACGACAGCGGGCTGGCACACGTTCTTCTTCTGTTACAGAGTACGTACGTCGTGGCCGCCTTTCGCCCCTCTCCTGGCCCCCTTTTAAATCCCTCTCGTGATCCCTCTCGTCTCTCGCGCCTCTCTCACCGCACTGCCACGCTGCGACGCGATCCTCGCGTTGAATCTCTCTTCATATACATATACACACACACACACACACACACACACACACACACACACATATATATATATATATAGATATATACGCGCCTTTACTCGCGTATATAAACCCACGCTGAGCGTCCCCGTCGTACGCAGTGAAAGTTTGTTTTCGTTTCTTCTCTTCCTCCTCTCCACAGCGTCACTCTCTACGCGTCGTCCTCCTTACCGGAATTATTCTTTAATTCTCGTATCATTCCGGCTTCTCTATCCAATTCAGATTAATCGACATGAAGAAATGCAACGAAAGTGATATCAGCTATCGAAAATACTATCAGAATAATATCCCGATCTCTCTCTCTCTCTCTCTCTCAAATTTGGTTTTCCTGGTTAACTTAGATTAGGATTGTGTGTTTACAGTTTACTTTACACGTAAAATAAAATAATATATATGTACGATATATACAATGTAAACTACGTTTTATGAAGCTTATATTTTTTGTCGTTTGACACCAGACTGCATTAAAACTTCTCTTTTTATTAATCAATATGAATAAGTCAGATATATTAATAATCATAAAATTTAATTATTTCTTTCTATATTGTATTATTCGATTCATAATAAATCACACATTTTTACATTGCTCATATTGTTTACATGAAGAAAATTTGTAAACTTAATCTACACAGTACTCCGTGTAAACGTAATTTTGAAATATACGGGATTAAATTTAACTTTTAATGATAATATAAAAATTGTATTTTTCTAACTATCGTTATAATCTAATAAACTAATGATTTTGTAGTGGAGCAATTTTTAATTAAAGTTCTCACTATAAAACTATCAGGTTACTAATTAAATATAGCTAAAAAATACAATTCTTATATATTATCAAGTTTTAAGCGAGATATAAATCACAAAAGTTAATAGAAGAAATAAAAAACCGGGCTAACTGTTTGATGTCACATTATCAATAGCACAGCTTTATACATATAATATCTGCACAATATAACAATACCAACACTATTTTGTTGTCATTAAAAGTTACAGAATTGAAGCGCAGTGTTCACATCGATAGAGACGACAAAGTGAAGAACTTAATTAAATATTTAATTTACTCTCTACCGAAAAACCGAATTATTAAAGTAGTTTTCTTAAGAAGACCGAGATGTTCAAACGTTTCAGAAATTTATCGACACAGCTTCGTTGAAATAGCAATCGAAAAAGTGAACATAGACAACATTTTAAAGCGACCACACGGAAATACGATGAATGAACGCGTTTAACGTACGAGCTCGTGTAGATAAGAAAAAGAAAGCAAGAGACAGAAAGTGTGAGATGTTTTGTTTTATCGATGAATATATAAATAAAATCGCATATAAAAGGGCTCGACACACATCGTGACGATGGACTGCAGCAATTTTAATTCTGCAACGAAGTAAAGAGTGTATTAAGATAAACGACTACCACACACATGATGCCCATTTCAATGAACACGGGATGCTCACGATTCCGTATGTATATGTACAATATACATACGCATTTGCATTCGCAAGTTAACGAAGTGTAACCGTAAGAAACGAAAACGATAATGATATCGATGTCGACAGTGGATCGCATAGTATATTACGAGAAAATAGCGAAGTAATAATTACGGCACTTCCTACTTCCTACGTCATTTTTATGGAACTCTGTGAATTTAGTAGAGGCATTACCATATATATATATATATACATACATACATCCAAAACGTTCTGAAACTACCGAGCCGTGTTCGCTTTTCTTCTTTTTTTTTTACTGTACCGTAGCTAAAGCAATATTTCGTGATCAACGTCAATGCATGACTCGCGTATGTGATATAACACCATGAAAATGGTAGTTTTCACCTCGTTTCTTTAGAAACCATCGTTGCTATGCGCGACGACAAAGCACATAAACGGCTGCCAGAAGATCTACATATTCAGATTTGATTTTTACGCGATTTTGGTTTGTGCGTTTTATCCCGATCGCAATAATAAATCTGTACCAGTGCCGGTAAGTTGCCCATTCAATTCCAATAAGAACGACAATAATAAGCACCAGTCGTGGGGTTCACGCTTCAGCACACGGACAGCTGAGAGAATTGCGTCTCCTTCCGTGAGGCAAACAACTCTCGGTACATGCTCGCATAGAAAAAAAAACATATACTGCATGCAGTAATAATTACTTTCAAGTAGATTCTCAAAGCTCATCTATCCGCAAATTTATCATAAGTTCATCACAAGCATCAAATTTAATCAAATTATATTCTGAATATTAATATATTTAATATTGCAATTAAGATTATTAAATTAAAATAAATACAATTTGCTCATTACATATAAAAATTGCCTCTTTGATCAATTTTATAATATCTTATGAAAATAAATTCTTGTCTTCAGTATATAATAATAAATCTTATAAAATTGTATAATAAGTATATTTTAAGATTATTATGAAGAAAATATTCTTTGTTAAAGATAACCGTTACTTAAAAGAAGAAAGTAAATTGAGTAATCTTTTCTTAAGCAATAAAAGTATATTTTTCTGTGTGCACAGAACTCGGTCAAATCGCCGATGCGCAATAAGCGTCAGATAATAAGAAGAAAATACCGCATGCAAACGTGATCCCTCGCCGCGTGAATTTCGAACTATTCTTCTATTTTCTCGGCCTACAATCTCCTCGCGATGCTGCGCATCCACATAAAATCACTTAATCGATGAAATGCGGAAGGCCGGCGGTCGCTCGCTCGTTCGTCCTACATCGCTGAGACACGAACACTCATGGTTAATAAAATAAATCCGGCCCGAGTTTAGAACCAGAACGAAACCGATAAGAACGACGACGACAACGATGTCGGAGAAAATCGGGATTCGTGTGAGGCAGCAGTGAAATCTCGCTCCTTGTTTTCCCTCATGATTGTTGACAGCACGCTAACAACGCGAGCTAAAGACTCTTTCGCACGTCGGCGATTCTTCGCCGCGGAAATTCGCAATTGTTGGCCTCAAGCAATCCAATTTATATAATTTCTCGTATAATTTATTTATGACATTCCAATTTCTTTTACGTATTATCCGCGTTTAAAGGAAAAATAGTATTTTAGTTTTTTTATTTCGTTGGAGTTGATCTTTTTCGAACGAAAATACACATTGAGAAAAATGTTCTGATTAAACAAAATCCAATAAAAACAGCATTTTGGTGAAGTCAAACAGGATTTCTGGTTATGATAAACAGAATTCTATTTATTCTCATCAAAATATTTTGTTGATTTAATCAGAACATTTTTCAGTGTATAAACAATAGGTAATAAAAGCTGGTATTTATAGTCAGTTCTAATATTTAAGAGCGTCTTAAGTACAGTTTTAAAATGTTATGAACTAATCAGAGAACTGTATTAGCATCTTAAAATATTATTGAGATGGTCTTAAAATAAGATTGACTATGAATACCGTCCAGTTTTATTCTTTATTTGATTTTAATTCAATATTAATCAATTTATTTCGAGGATCAATTCAATTTAAGAATTAGTTACATATTAGATTAATTAAAAATATCTAATGTTAAAAATTAAAGGCTTATAAAGCAACAATCTCATCAGGATTTTCATCGTAGAAACGTTCTATTCTAAAATGTGCAAAAAGGCTGTATGCATAAAAAAATATATTAAGAAATCAACCATAATGCTCACACATAATCAAAAATTGTAATTTTGCATGAAAAATTTTAGCCTTGATTTGAATCTATATTGACATAAGATTTGTGATTGAGCAAATCCTGAATTAAGTGCAAAATAATATGCATTAACATAAATTTAATCAAATCAAGATAAAAATCTTTAAAATAACATTACAATATTTTTGCTTATATTAGGCGTAGTAAAAAGAAATCCATTATTTTTGCATGAAATTGAATGAAAAAATAATGGATTTCTTTTTATTACACCTAATATATAAGCATATTATGATTGATCTAAAAATAGTCTTTTTTTTCTTTACACAAAAGGCTCACTAGGTCTAGGATATACCCCCCTATGCCGTACATGACAGCGTGAAATCTGACGTTAACCACGTTCTGTCAGCTGTTCTTGACACATTAGCGGATCGAGGCCTCGGCCAATTGCGGGCGCGCGGCGTTTCGACACAACGTGTCGCCGTCATCGAAAAGGTTAAATTCTTCATGTACAATTTATCAGCATTGGCGTGACGAAAAACCGTGACGTGTGAAAGCAGTCTAACTACACACATGTGTTTTTAGACAAGGACGCCTCTCCCATGAGTGTCCCTCAGATGATCGGATGGTCGGAATGCGCGCGACGCGGCGCGGCGCGTTGTGTACAATCGGATACCTTCTCGACCCACTTTTCTGAGAAAGGCCCGACCTCGCTTTTCTCTCCTCGATGTAGCGAGTACGCGCCACTTTTCCTCACGTCCTCGTGCTCCATGCGGCGTAACGCGGCGCGTCCATTACCGACGTCGCGTCGCGGAAATGTCGAACGGAGTTGTCGGCAAAGTTTTATGCAACGTTTTATTTTCTCCCGACATCCGGCGGGACAACATAAATGGCAGTGTCGCGAAAATCATTTTTCTGTACCTAAAGCACGTCGCGCCTGAGACTTACCCGCGTGCTTCATCGCACGCGTAACGAATTCTCTCAGAGGAAATCTATATTTCCATAAAATCTATCGCGCATGCGAGTATCAAAGATAGACGCTCTAAAGTACTGAAAACTATGATCCGCCATGCTTGTCGACCGGAATGAAAACCAGCACTCGGAAAATCGATAAGTGTTACCCTTGAGCGATCAATCGTATAATTTGCAGACGACGACGACGACGACGACGACGACGACGATGAAGTAGACATCGCGCGTTGCTTATTTCCTTCATCTACGATTGCCATGCATCAGCGACAAAATCGTTTCTGTGTACTCAAATGCGACTTATCGCACGGTAGAAAAACAAGAAAAAAAAAGAAGAGAAGCGAATGCAGACAACAATTAATTTCGCACTTTACGGTGCTTACCTCGTTGCATGCATCTCGATTAGCTTCTTGCTAATCGTAATCTGATCGGAGATGAAAAAAAACGTACATGGTTAAAAGTTGCACAGCAAGATGATTTTCTTGTCGGCTAAGTGGAAGGAATAATAATGACCGCGAGAGATCGACGGTGAGCTCCGCGGAAGCCGCACGAGAAACATCGTTCATCTCCCTCCCTCTTAGCTTCCCTTTCCGTGTGTCCATGCGTTACCTCCGCACGCACAAGGTTACATTATCGATCATAATTTACGACGCGTACTGTATCGTTACGTCACCGAGGCTTCGTTTACGAGCGAGTTATCGCCGGGTGGGGAGGCGCGCGAAACGTTCATGCCTTTCAGGGCACGATCAGCTGAGTTCATTGTGTGTGAAGGCAGACATAAATCTAAAAACATTAAAGATAAGATTTACATTGGCTCGACGTAAAGTAAAACATCATCTTTAGTATCTCGACATTGCGTGAAGATCTTGTCATACGTGAGTTTTCTTAAAATGTTAGGAATGCGACTCCCTTCGGACACCAATAATACAAATTCCTCAAATAAGCACGATAAGATCACGACAAATTATTATCGTTAATATCACACTGAGAAAAATGTTTGGTTGAATTAATTAAAATTTCAATTGAAAATGAACGAATTAGAATTTTCCGCGTTAAATCCGCTAGTTAAATTTATACTGGAATTCTAGTTAATAAAAAAAAAACCAGAATTTTCTGGTTCGTCCATTTTCAATTAAACGTTTTGCTCAGTGCATAAAGTTTGGAATGTTCTAATTCTTCCTTTTTTTTTTAAGATCTTTACATTACAATGTTTTATGATACGATGAGTTTATTTTATAAAAATTTTTTAAGAAGATTTATTTTATAATTGCGCTGTCGAACTGATCAGCTCGCTTTATCTCATAAATTAATCAATATGATAATTTATACGTAATGATATATTCTTTTTACTTTTTATATTATACATATAATAATTATAAATATTAGATAAAACATATTAAATAAATATATTAAATAAATTTCACACATTTTTATTCTCACAATTTGTT
>Ga0157363_1001951_pt1 | contig 17759 bp, 12 predicted proteins | sample AttsexASBM1_FD_111477 | JGI IMG/M metagenome (GOLD analysis project Ga0157363, IMG submission 111477) | Fungus gardens microbial communities from leaf cutter ant in Ribeirão Preto, State of São Paulo, Brazil - Atta sexdens ASBM1 | ecosystem: Host-associated > Fungi > Mycelium > Unclassified ... | reverse complement strand
TCATAATTCTGATTAAAAATATATCATATATTGCAATAAAAAAAATATAAATTCTTAAAGCTGAAACTTTGCTCTATTGAATGACATAATCGTTAAAAAATATTGTAGACTTTTTAAAAATATTGTAGAATATATTGGAAAAGGAAAATTAATTATTTTTATAATACGGAAAATTGACATTTGCATTAACCTAATAGATTGTTTAACTCCATATTTTAATCAAATTAATGATATATCGAGTAGGAGCAGTGACTTATGAAATGATTAAAAGTGACTCAAATTGGGTATAATTTGACATTATGAATTCAGCATATACAAATACAGATTGAAAAAAATTTTAAGAAATAAGTATGACCGTGTAAATAATATACATAAATATAAGAGAGAACGCCAATAATCGAAAATTAGATGTTATGAATACTACATATATTCTTATTCTAATTTTTTTAAATTTAATTATATCAGATATAACTGTGCGCCGAAACGTTCGGACATTAATTACAATTGATCTGAGATCCTAATAATATAAATGTGATAAGGCGCCGAAACATTCGGACATTTCTATATATGAAATAATCCCCTCCTAAATTAATTCGGTAAAGAACTTATTGCGAAAAATATTACCTCAGCATTCGAACCTGGGATCTCTTCTAGTTGAAATAATATTTTTAATAGTTGAAAAAGCATTCGTAGCATATCTAACAGAGAAAATTGATATTTTTATGTTCAACATAATCATCTTTAATTAACGAATAATAATATGCATTATTATTTTATTTGTATACGTTGAAAGATATTAAACGTGATACAAAAGTATATGATTTTTCGTATAAAATACATTTTAACATTGTAACATTTCACGACGCGCTTTAAACTGAGGTGTTTTAAAGGTTCTGAATAGTACGGTCTCTGTTGCAAACGTACGAGGCTTTACGCTCCGCCTGCATATTCCCGAGTGTTCCTGCAGAATATACGCTGACGTAAAAGCATCGAAGACGAAACGACGCGGGTTAAGCTCGTCTTTTCCCCTTGCAAATGAAAAGTCGCTCTTCCGAAAGACGAACGAGGTTGTAACCGCGAATCCACGGGTTCTCTGCCGGCGGTTTGCACTGACGAATCGAAAGGGGAACCCTTGAAAGCCTTGGCTTGCTCTTTGAGAGAACGGTTAATTTGCGAATGCTTTACTGGAATATCCTTCGTATTTATTCCAAGGAATACGACGATCGTTTGATATAAAAAGAGCGAATGCATCATCGTGAAATAGCGTTAATCCGAGCGAAACTAATCTTTTCGACTATTTTCCATATGCTTTCCCATTTATTCTTTTAATTCTACCGATATATAATATCGAAGCTATCGAAGATAAATTGAGATATTAATCTCAATCGACATGCCCTGGAAATTGTTCCAAGCACAAACGCTTTGTAAATGGTTTTTACTTGTAAATGTATACATAAGAAAGACGAAGATCGCAAATAAGGCGCTCAACGTTTTTTCTCGAGGGAACATTTGAGAGCTGAATCGTCGACGACGTCGACGTTTACCATCGTTTTTCCCTTTGCGCTTCTCACGTGACTCTACCGAAATCCATTAATAAAATGGAGCAAGTGAGGCAGAATGCGTCCGTATATGCATTTGTATTCTCGTGTTCTCGTGTTCGCGCTCAAGACTATAAGAGGTGATAGCAAACTGGGAGGACAGAGGGAATGCGGAAGAGAAGAGGGTGTAGAATACGACCGACGACGCAGCGAGCCGCGTAGCACGAAACGGAGTACATAGTGGATTGTGTAGAGATGTAGCTACTCCACACGTAGAGCGCTCATAGCACATCGTATATACGCACGTTACGTGCGTACCTATATATGTATTATACGCGTGGAGCAGGGCGCGATTCGCGCTATCGTGTTTCTCGGCTCACCTCGCTTTTCTCATACTCCAATATCGAAAACAATGCGATTTTACTGCCGCCAGCGCATGGCGAAATGCACTGCTCTCTTTCGCGCCGTATGTATGTAGTATGCTCCGAGAGGCCACTAAAAACCGTGCGTGAAACGCGGGCTCCATATTATCGTTACATACGCATATTCGCAAAGCACGGTCGAAGGAATTTTTGGCCGGGAATAATAGCGCGATACGCTATACAAGTGCGTCGTTAAGCTTAAGCGTTTTGCCTAGCAATTTGCGTGCTTGCAGTTAAGAGTAGCCCCTTGCATCGCGCAATATTACCATAGGTACTTGCCCGTGTGTATTGCATATGTGTTAAATTTTCGCCCAAACTAGGCGTAATTAAGCGAACGACGACGTCGACGATGTAAAAGAACGCGTCCCTTTAATATTTTATCCGCTTTAATATTCAATGTATGCGTGTGCGCATAAAACTGTTCCCGAGCTTATTATTATCCGAACGCATTATCCGAAATAGAGAAAGAAAATAATTATGGAAAAATATGGAAATATAAAAACAATATATATATTTATTTTCGCAAGATATATTCTATATCGATTGATTTGCCGCTCCTTTTTTTTTACTTTTTCTCATTACATTATATCTATCTGAATTACAAATCCGTATTACATACGGTTACATGATTGCTGATTTGTTGGATACCAGCATTGAGAACATTGTGACGCAGAAATGATATGCAGAAATGTTGCTCCATACACATGGAGCAATTTTGTCTGATTTTACGAAATTATCTGATCACGGAACGAAAATATCGTTGATAAAAATAGTTGATATATTCTTAACGTGACGTGAATCTTACAAAGTTGCTGAGAACACAGTTACTTACTTCAAATTTTATTTTCATGAAAAGAACTAGAACTACTAAAATTACATTGGTTAATCTTGAAGCAAATTTTAGAAGTGAAGTCTATCTGTAGTCTATCTATGCGATATCCGCCACGACGATCGACTCCATAAATTCCTCAAAGTATTCAATGATGCTTGAAATCTCCTCGGTAAACGACGTCCGCTCGCTCAGGTCGAGCAACATGGTCTCTGTCTGCCCGATTTGGTTTAACCTCGATCGAGTAGATAAGATTGAAATATGACGTCGATAATACCGATATCGCGTTACATGCTTCGACGCTACGGTTGAGTATATCGAGTAACTCCGAAGCTGGCGATGGATGCAAACCATTAGACTAAAGGCATCACCTCTGCGAAATCGGATATGAACAGACCGTTTCATGATGATCCGTGATTCGTGAATGATGGAAATTAATCTAAAATTGAATCAAAATGTACACGAAAGAAACGATTTTGTTGAAGTACATTATTATATTCATAATGTCAAATTATAATCAACTTGAAATATTTTTAATAATTTCTAACAGGTCACCAATGTTGCTCAATATATCGTTAATTTAATTTAAACGGAGTTAACTTAAATGAAGTTAAAGAATTTAATTCAAAAAAATGTATTAAATTTATCTAAATTTTTAGTTTATTATTTACCAAGTGCATTAATATGCACAATGTTTACATTAAAAATAACTACAGAAATGAGTTAATGTACATTCTGATACACATAACTTCTAAAAGTGCATGACTTCAATGCTACACTTATAACTGATGTAATCATCAGCGAATATTTACTGTTCTTCAGTAATAATACACTGATTCATTTTTAGAGAGTAGAAGTTAAAAATGATAAAATGTTATTTAAAGAATTGAATTATCATTGCTCTTTTTATAAGTGTATCCAAAGGGAGGATAGAAGATTCAAATCCCTAAAATTCTTATTTTTTTCGCCTTTAATTATAAAAAAAAGTACAATTTTACTTTTGACTTTTCTTTGTCTTATTTATTATTTTTTCTTTTTTTAAAATTTAATTTTAATTTAAAATTGTATTTTTAATAATACTCATTGTCAGCAATGCTTCTCATATAGAAATTTTTTCTTTCCATGTTTTTTCTAAATTTTTTTTAAATATCTTTTCCCAGGAAAATCATGAATATTTTGTATATTTGTAATAATAACAATATAAAGAACTATACGTTTTGTTTTTAATAATTGCATTTCATCTGTTTTTTTCAGGAAAAAATGAAAGTTGTAGTTTATAAAATGTAGTATTTTTCTTCTTTTTAAAATTAGGAATGAGAAATCATTTTAAATTCTAAATTATCCATAGAAAAACAACTTATTAACGTAAAAAATGTTGTTTAACAGAAAAAGGTGAATTTGCTCCGAAAAAAATTCTGGGTATGCCCAGGATATTGACATAATAGTGTATCTAAAAATTTAGCTGGATATACAGAGTGCGTTATCAAAATCCGGACAAATCGAACAATTTCTTTAAACAAAATGTTTTTAATAAAAAATTAAATATTACAAAAAATCCTTTTACATGGCACTTGGGGGATCCCTGTAGAGCATAATTATTCGACATATCCCCCATTAGCTCGAATGATAGCCTCTATTCTCGGTCTGAAAGTTCGCACGCATGTTGTAATATAACGCTGTCCATGTCGACGAATGTTGCCTTAATAGCAGTCCTTAATGACGTTACATTGGGATGCCGAGACTTGTTTGTGACCCTTTCAACTACGCTCCATATGTAGTAGTCCAAGGGATTTAAATCTGGACTGTTGGGAGATCAGAATGGGAGCCGAGCAACTCGGCTTGTCCTGGCAGCATCAGAGAGCATCTGTCGTATTTTTAATGTGTACGATATATCGAAGATTCTCCTCGGCAATTCGACGCATTGTTGGCTCGCTTACACCAACAATCGATGCTAATTTTCGCAACGGATTGCCCTGGATCATCCGAAATCAACGCTTGAGCTCTTTCAACGACTGTGGGAATCCTCACGATGCGTTCTTTCGAGTGACTCTTCTTCGCTGGAATATTGAAACCTTCATTAAACTGTTCTAAAGTTCGAAAGTTCGACTGTTCGAATATTTTGCCACAACGTCAATTCAAAGAATCGAATTATTTCCATTGCTGAGCGTTCAGCGCGAAGGTCTTCGATGATCGCGGCTCTTCAAGCATACACTTGGTTTCAACATCGCGGCCATTTTGAGAATATGACTGTTTATTGAAAGTATCAAGCTTTCTCGGACGCCAACAACAACGGAGACACAATATAACGGAAAATTTAAATTGAAATTTGTCCGGATTTTGGTAATGTACCCTGAAGATTTAAAAATAGTTTTTGTTGGACTATCGAAATAATTAGGACGGTCAAACTTAGCATCCAAATTTTTTATATTGTTCACCGTACTTGAGTTTCCTACATAATTATTTTGATCCAACAAAATTATCTTTAAATCTGCATCTACTTAAATTTTTAAATATTTCAGCAAAATCATTCTTTTATATACGTTTTTTTTCTCTGTGTATAAAATTTTCTATGCATGATTACATATAGAAGAACAATATAATGGAAACCCTAATGGCTTAAAGAGAGACTTGCAGAATGTCTTTTATATTAGCTGGAAAAATTCAGGCAATTTAATTTAGTCTTTTACACTCATAGCTTTAGTTGTGTATGCTTCACCGCGGAAATTTAACGCGCGTATTTGTAACAAAGAGCGCCATGGGCCGTTCTTCTATTGAATACAAAAAGGCATTACTGCAGTGTTTCGACCTGACGCTCGGTACGCGAAACAAAGGCATTCGTTACACGGACTACACTGAGGACCGCACGTGGTAATTTTTCTTCCGCCGATCGGCGGACGCTTAATGATTAAAAGACCATTTCGTGGCACGAGAAGTTTTCCTAATGGAAGGTGCATAGGATGACTAGCAGTATCAATTACTGCTGCCATCATTGTGATCTTGCCTATACCGAGAACGTAATTATTCCATTGACGTTAATAATATCGAGCAAGGAATAATGAAATTATTATCGATTGCTTGCGTTTATAATGTTGGTTCATGGTAATTAATTATTATATCAACGAGAGAATAGTATATATGGCGTATTATTAGGAATGACGCAATAGGGGTGTAAAAATCCATCGCTGATTGGACGGATCCGTGTTAAACATTAATATGAATTGGAGTGTGTATATTTACGCGAAATTGAGCACTCAATGTATGGATAAAATGTCAAATTTGTTATTTAATTTTATCTGCTATCGGATTATGGCAAATCGGTAATTTGACCGGGTATTATAGGGGTTAATAACGGCATGTATATGTACGTATATGTACGTATGTACATATATTGATTTAGGTCGCCTAGCTGCAATGGTTACATTGTTTAGCTTGCACTTATCTGAATTACACGTCATTAAACCCAAACTTTTATCTGCTGATGCTAGTCGAAAAGCATTATCAGTATATAGGAAGATGAAATGAAACTATCTTAATATCTTGAAATCTTCATTTTACACATTTTATGTGCTATATTTTTTATCGAAGACTTTTTGATGTTGATCATTTTTATGACTTGAAAAGAAGTAATAAAATACGTTTCACTTGGATAGTAAATAGTACTCGTACAATATTTTTACCAAGTTTTATCATTTTTTTTTCTCTTCTTTGATTAATTTCTTGGATCAGATTTCTGCAGTTTCGAGCAAGGGACAATTCGCGACGATAATGCACATCCGACATGTGCGGAATTTAGGTGCAAGGAAATCCGGTTCGTCAATAACCACCGCATAATCGCGATAACGCAGTAGCAAATGGCGATGACGCTTCCCGTGGCCGTTAATTCGTCGAGTACGACTGTAAAGCGCTTTCGCTTTAGCGTACTCGTTAAAATGCGCTCAATCTGCGTCCTCTCGTCGGGCCGACGGCAGACGGCGGTAACGGCGCCGGCACGTACCGAGATGGGCGAAACTAATTTCCGCTCGGAGATGAAACAGCCACCATCGTTTAATTCGTGCCTTAGTGTCAATGGGGCCATTAACGCTTCATCGGGATGTGGATATTTTGCGCGTCGTCCATTCGAGAAGAGCGTCGCACAGTGTGCCCGAAGAGAGATCCGTTTTTAACGGATTCATTTCATTTTATAACGCGCGGTAGCACGTCGCATCGCGAGCTTTGCATTTTGATACCGTGATGCTCCGTTCACGTCGAATATTCTGCCTCGTTATTCTGCCGATTAATGATTTACGGCGTAAAACGTGGCTTCGGAATTCGAACACGTCCGCACGCAGCACGCTGGCTCTCCACCAACTAGAGCTCTGCAGTCCCTGTCAACCTGGCAGTTAAATTTTGCTGCGTAATCACGAAATCACTAATTTCAATTAATTTTTTGTCGAACTTTTAATTGAATCTAGTTACAATTTACGCATTATAGCAACTTACCGATTGTCGTTACATTGTTAACTGATTGTTAATTGATTTAGTCCTAATCTTTATTATTTGTCATTGCTGTTATTATTCACCACGTGATTTATTTTTGGAATTAATACAACAAACATTGTAATAGAAAATATCTTTATATTTGAATATATGTCGCGTAAAAAATTTAATCTAGTATTATAATTTTAACAATTACACTAGTCTGCGATAAAATATTATATGTAATAATTTTATCTTTTGTAATGTACTTTTATTTGCTAAACACAAATCTGTTTCTTTGTTTTCTAAAATTTGGCTATTATGTCACAATTTGACAAAAAGGCAAAAAAACGATTTTGTGGATTTTTATGACATTGCCGCACCGGCAGCAATTTTTTTTCAATCTTGCTAATTCTACGCGAAGGTATCAACTTTTAGTTTTAAAATACATTTTGTTTCAGTCTGACTTTTTGTTCATTCAGACGATTTCAGGCAATGATTCAAAATGTAAATTCGCAGATTGGTGTTATTAATAGAATCGATCGATTTATTTCGATAAAAGGTCTCTCGTGTTTTGAGATACAAAGGTATCATGTTTTAATGAGAACAAACAGAAGCATAGCCCGTGGTATGCGAGAAAATGCACGGCAACGCTTTCGTCGACCGAAAGCGCAGCTTTTCCTGGCTGGCACACCGCATAAATGATACATAAACACTGGCATCGCGTAAGAGTGTACATAAGCGGCGTGAAGCGTGAAGGCAGCCTTCGCCATACGTAACGAAGAGATGGCCTCCTCGGGTGCTGGGCAAACAAATGCAGAAATTGGAGCCTGGTACTTCACCGCCTCCGCCGTCTCCACCGCTCGTCACTGCCGCCGTCGCCGTCGCCGCCGCCATCCCTCCAAGTGTTGCAAGCTCCACGGTCAATAAACACCGACGTCTCTTTCCTTTCTTCTTTCTTCGTATCATTCTCCTCTTTCGGAAGTCGCTGTTGCGAGTGATGAATTGCCCTGAAATACGCGCGCGCTTCGCGTTCTCACTGTAAATTCGCTATAAGAGGATTTAACTCGGTAATTACGTTTGTTGCGTATATTTATTCCCGAGAGATGTTTCGTTACGATGCGTCTTGCAATGTACTTTATTTATCAGATTATTTACAACATTATTTTCTCAGACAGAGATGCAAAAGCATTTACGTATTATACATTATCTGTACAACGCACACAGAGAACTTTGTCTTATAATCTTTTGGATTCTGATTCAAGTTGCAGTAGCATTTGTTTGTTTATTAAACTCGCTACTTTTGTTGTAAGACACGTTTTCATAACGTTTGTATGAAATATCACATACCTTTTCGAAATAAATATTGATGTTTTTAACTTATTATGTAATGATACTTATTTATTTTAATAATATGTCGCTACATTTTTAAATATTTCTTAATTAAAGAATTAATTCAAAACGTTTTTCTGCCGTTTTTTATCGCGCGCGTGGTATTATTCGAGTTTCTTTAAATATAAACTTTCTCAGTACATCAATATTTTTCACATTTTTTTTTTCATTTATTTCCATTGAATCTCGGGAATGCGTAGGAATCATAGAAATGATATCGATGAGATAACAGTATGCGCATAAATATAAAAAAATATACGCACTTTTTATTTTTATGCACACATATGAAGCGAAGATATGAATGCTATCTGCTAACGCTTTTATATTTCTTGCTCGCATAGAGAAAAGCGATACCATAGTGACTTTAATGTTTGAATTCATATTGGCTTTTCATAGTTGTTGCGGCAGAATATGGTAAAATACATCTGTACGGGATGTTTCAAAATTCGCGAATTAAAATACCAGTATATAGTAAAAAAGTATTTAAAAAATATAAAAAGAGTGTAAATTTTTATTTTATGCAGTAATTTGTGAAATAATAAAATGAAACTATTGTTTGAAATAAAAATGTACATATAATTTTTTTTACTTAACTTTTCGGAAGCTTTCTTGTTAAGGTATTTTGATCTACAAATTTCGGAACATCTTATATGTAGACTTCGTAAAAAAATTTTGAACTTGTTTACTTTAAATACTTTTTTGATGCTAACAAATAAATTAATATTCATAATTCACTGCGAGCTTGCGCTCAATGATAGTAAAGTTTTCACGATTTGCAATGTTTGAATTCCCCTTGAGCATCGACGACAATTTCTGCAACATTGTTCAAATGAGTTTCCAAACTGTCTTTCGCGGTTATCGTATGACAGCGAGATCGTTTCTAAAATAAAGCGGATATTGGGAAATGTCACAGAGAGATCGAATCATACTTCGCTCCGTCGATAGTTCTTCGAAACGTTCCGTTGTACTACTTTGCAACAGCATCCGAATACTACTTCCTTACGAAGAAATCACTAGCATCTGTCGTCCTTGCAGATCTTTTTATCAAAGCTCTCTCAATGTTCCGCTGTTATACTTTTGTGATTATTTGTTAGATATAAAATTCGCTAAAGTAACAAAATAGAAAGTATTTTATTAAAGGTTCTGTTCAAGAGATATTTCAAAGAAGTTCAGTTTATAAGTACAGTTATAAACTTGTACACATGATTAATACCGAGAGAAAAATTGTTTGGTATTTAAACTATAATTACACATTACTATAATTATGATTAATACTATAGTATTAGTAACAACTATATATATATATATATATATATACATAATTTTATTAACCAATATATAGTTGGCAACTGAAAATGACTATAATTATATTAAACAAAGTCGTGGCTTATTTCGAGCTTATAATTAGACCGACTTTAAATTAATACAATTAACATAACAATATAAATACTATATAATAATCTAAATACAATTAATAAAATAATATAAAAAATATAAAATTATAAACGTTTCGACTTACAAAGCCTTTTTCAGTGTATAAAGCAAAAATACATTATTAAATTAACATGTGCGCAAATCAATTAAACTATAATTATAGTTATTATAACCATATAAATGATTGAAATTACCATAAAAAATGATTCAAATAACTATATAGTCACTTGAATCATTTTTTTATGTACATATGGAGTGTTCTCTGTCAAACCGGCACTCCCTTTTGTCCAAAATTCAGTTCCAAACCAAAAACTTTCTTTTTGAGCTCAAATTGGAGGTAAACATGTTATTTTCTTTAGCACTCTTTTTTGCAAATTCAATATAACGGGCCTAATGTGATGGTTATTCTTTATGAAATATTGATTGAGAATGCTCAAAACATCACTCAAATGGATTAAGGTTCGTTCAATTTTCATGAACATCAGCCAAGAAAGAAAAATGTTCAGAGATGTCAAAGGATTTGCAGGTTATCGCCGTGTCGTGATCCATTGCTGATGTCAACGTTTTGTCAATCTTGCCTTTCACTTCTTCAGGGCGAGGAGCGCACTGATACTGTCGAGATTGCACAAAGCGTATTTCTCGAAAGTATTTTCCAGAATGATAATTCGTAGTTTTAATTTAATCAACTTAAAATTTTAAGATATTTACAACACTTTCCTTCTCAATCAGTACTTCGTAAACGATGATCGATTTAACAGAGAAGCTCCATATATATATATATTGGATTGTCCGGAAAGTTCGTGTCGACTAACCTATATAATTTAATAAATGTATATTAAAATTTAAATCTTCTGCGTTTCAATTTTCCTTCAAAATCGGCACGAACTTTCCGGACAACCCAATATATATATATATATATATATATATATATCTGTTAAATCGGTCATCCCCTCCAAAATTCAGTTCAACAAAAAAATTTTTTTCTGGACTTAAATTGTAAGTACACACGTCTACTTTCTTTAGCTCTGATCTTTTTGGGAATTCAATATGGGCCTAACATGATGATTGTAGTTTACAAAGTACTGATTGAGAAGGAAAGTGTTGTAAATATCTTAAAATTTTATATATTGGGTTATCCTGTAAGTTCGTGCCGTCTAATCTATATAATTTAATAAATGTATACTAAAATTTAAATTTTCTGCATTTTAATTTTCCTTCAACATCGATACGAACTTTCCGGACAACTCAATATATATATAATTACGAACACCAGTTTTTCTCTCAGTGTAGTATTAGATAATAATTAGCAATTATATTATTAAATATTTAATACATATAAGTAAAAATTAGCAAATTGTTTCTTTATTTTTAAAAATTGGTATTGGTATTTCTCTAACATTAAAATTGTTTCTCTAATATTAAAAAAAATTCTGATTAAATTAACAAAAAGAGCATACTAGAAGGCATTTCGGTGAGTCCTAATCTGAGAATTTTTGGTTATCATAATCATTATTAAGTTATCACATACAGTTTAATTAGAAATATCATTTTTCTGTGTAAATTTTAAGCCACAAAATAAATTGTTTCTTCCAAGCCGTATATATTTCATTCATTCACGATCGTTCATGCGCATCGTATTCATTAAGATTCCTTGTGCATCAACAATGCGTTTCTCTCGTGACTTTCTTAAGATCTGCACGCGGCGTTCGTTGCTCTGCGGTTTCTATCTCTCTTGGCAAGCTCCGTAAGGATAACACTGGATACAATAATGGCAATTATACGGCTTGGAGTGCCGTTAATTGCCAGACGTAACTCACGACTGCCGTGATGTTCGTCGCACGCACGAAGTTCGTGAGTGGGTTGTGGAAACTTGCCTCATAATGCGCTTACATAAGGTCGTCCCAAGTCACAGCGGCGGAGAGGGGAAAGGGAGAATGGGATAGAAATAAATTAATTTCTGTCAAATGAGAAACGGGGGTACAAATTACGCGAAACGGTAGAGCACATTAATGGTAGAGCTCGCGGAAACGGCCGAAACGGTGCTGAAAAGAGCTAGGTGAACTGCATAGTAAACGTTTGTTAGCTGCGAACGATAATACGGGAATGTACGGGTCTGTTTGTTTGACTTTTTTGCAAACATTTGCGCGTAGACATAATGGAGAGCAAAGAACTTTAACCGGTGCCTTGCACCACTCCTCTATTGCATCATCTACATTACGGTTCATAACTTTCGACGAGTATTTTTACGAAACTTTTTTCTGAATTATAGGATACGCTAAATAAAAAAGACATATGTAGTTATACCTATAATTAGAAAGTATCTGCAGTAGATATTTTCAGATATATTTAGGACGTTAAAGCATGTACTATTGCAATTTGCTTGTGACTAAATAATGCAATCTTTTTAGCAATCGCGATAGAAGATACGGTAAGTCTATTGCATTATTTCCTGCAATTTTATGATTTCTCCAACAAGAGCCGCATTCGGTATAAAGTTCTTCAAGGCGTATCGGAGAGGAAGGTTTTCACTTCCTTGATAATTTCCTCGTTGCCTGTAGAACTTTCGCTCTTGGATAGTACTTTCCACTGAGGTTATCTTTGCAAATATTCGTGAATATTCTAGGTTACTTCCTTGCAGTTGTTATGAAAGATTTCTGTATTTACAATAAGATTCATTATGACATTACAAATTTATCACGTCGATGATGTACGACTACGACTTTTTTTTTGTTAAACTTTATACACTTTAAATAATACGACAAACATACACCGTTAAAAATAAGATGTCAATTTTAACTTAAAGACGTATAATGGACTTTTTACTGAAACATGCAAAAATAATTTAACATTTTTGTATAAAAAACATACATTGTTAAAAATAAAATGTCAATTTTAACTTAAAAGTTATTTAATGAACTTTCTATTAAGACATGCAAAAATGTTAAAAGTTAATATTCTTCTTCATATTAAAATTAACATTCTTGTACAAAAAAGGTTAATTTTAATATTTTTGTACGTCTTAAAAAATTCACTATACGTCTTTAAATTAAAATTAACATTTATTTTTAACAGTATGTTAATAAGGATAATGCATTCCTATCGATTTAGAAAGAGTGAAGTAGCTTGAATCATCTCTCCCTCTTTTTTCTCTCTTTCTTTCTCTTTCTCTTTTAATCCAAGAGTGATCGCATGCCGTTTCGCGTCATTTTGCCATACTCTTCCGTTTTCTATTTATATCTTTCAATTTATCAACACTATTATATTTTTATCTTTACGTAAATGTTTGTTAATGTTTTTTTGTATAGTATGCGAAAATAGATGACGTAAATATACGCTTATATCTACATAAAATTTGATATGTTTGTAACGGTCGGTCTAAAAAACCGTAGCGCGCGCACGTTAGTGTTTGTCGTCTCCGCCATTATTATATTTTTATGAATAAAAAATAAAATTATTATTTTCTTATTATATTTCATTACATATTAATAATTTTAACAAAAAAAAAGATAAAATTAAAATAAAGATATATCATATAAATAAAAATTAATCAATCAAAAATAAAACATTATCAGAACGTTTTCTTGTTAATTATTACTTATAGTAATTATAATCATATATTCTAGTTTTAACACATATATGTACGAATATATTTCACATATATTTCAGCCAAAATTATCAGGACGCGCCTACTAACGTTAGTTTCGAGGCCTGCCTACTTTCGGATTAAATATTGAGTTGAAGAAAGATGTTTACATAATGTATGTTTAATTCTTTTTTAAGGAATGCGCAGTCTGTATGTATTAGATCTATGTCTGAATAATATTTTCTTTAAATAATATACCTTTCAATGACAATTGGGCATAAAAAAGGCAAATTTTATTAATATATATACTATTGCATACAATGTTAAATTTTATAAATGACACAGACCAGGTCTTCAAAGTTGATAATTTTATGCCTTAAATTGTTGAAAAGTATTCCGGTCAGTAAATCTCAGATTGTTTGACTTATGTACACAGTATATCAACTATTACTTAGAAAGTTTCATCGAGGAGCTTGCATTCTGCGTTTATTTTGCTAAGATTGTATTTCCATCTAACCGACACAGATGTCTGTTATATAATAAGCTGTTGTCACTTTGTGAGAATGTCACGCAAATCAAGACTCTCAAAAACTCTCAATGAAGTGATAAAAGTGTATGTGTGTTTACTTAGGATTTCGATAGATCAGTTTTTACTTTGTTCGAAAAAAACTAGGAATAGTACAATATTTATCAATCTTGCCAAAGATCCATAAAAAATATATGTCGGAATAAAAATACATCTGACAATAACATTTCTGCAAGCTCGGTCGTGTGCGAAAGAATTTTCAATTACACTGGATTTCCAAGTTACAAGAGCGCCGACGAGAAACTGTCAGATGTTGCGTAATGAAAAAGGAAAAAACTTTGAAAAGCTTGGCTTAACGTGGCGTAGATGAAGCGTAGTACGTTATCGCAACACACTCATCCGAGAAAAGCTTTTCCACTTAGAGAGCCATTCGTGGAATTTACGCTCGGTAGAATGTAACACTTCCTGAATCTGGACAATCCATTCTGCATCTCATTATTAAATTAAAATATTTAATTTATATCGATTATAATTATTATAATTACATCTGCATAATAGATGACAATAAGATCTCTAATTTAATAAATACATTTTCAAAAATATTTCGATTTTAAAAAATGTGATATATGTATTTCGGTTAATAACATTATAAATATTATAAAAATCGTATATTGTAATTTATTCTTTAATAATGGTCATTTTTAATAAATTCTATATATATATATATATATATATACATATACTGTATAATCCATTGTTATAATTTTACAATAATAATGTCAAATTCAAGGTTGTAATAGAAATAACTCCATACAAAGAAATACTGCTCTTGCCGTTTATAATTTTCATTTTTTTTGTATTGCGCTTGCGCTATCTCGTTCACACGTAGGTATAGACGATAGTTGCTTATATACGTAAATCATTTCTTCACCCTTCTTTTCCGTTGTTGTTACGAGAATAAAACCACTTTCTACCGTTCTTTTTACTGAATTCTGTACTTGACTATACCTCCACATTTTTCTTTTCCGCTTCTTTGCTTGTAGCTTCAAGATGCGCATTTTCTTCGATATTCTTTCACGGTAGTCGATGGCGTTAACAGTGAGTCTTATATACGATTCATATCAAAGATCTGCAAGTCGTAGCCTGATTAAACGAAATCGAGTAATTTACGATCTCTTATAAAAATTTCGGACTTATTGAAGCTCATGCGAGAGACTATTCAAAGAGCGAAGGCAGAAAGTTGTATTCTAAAAACGGCAATGAAATTGCTGCGCATTTCGGATTATATCAACGTTCTTTAATCTGCTAAATTGGAAGATACTGAGAATAGTTGGACTTGTACACTCATAAAAGAAAAGCTGCAACAACGGAAGTATCACAACTTGTTTCTTATTCCAATTAACCGCCACATAAATTCTACCTCTTAACAATTTCTTCCGTTGTGAACAAAGAAGATATCCAGATAGCTTTCTAGTAATAGAAAATGTTACTTAAACTGTTTAGTGTACCTAATCTTTTAATTCTTTTTATGTAATACAGAAAGATTTTGTTGAAATATTTAAAAATTTGCCAGATCTAAAAGTATAATAGTTTGTTGGACTATCAAAATAATTATGTAGGAAACTCAAATATGATATGAACAATGCTGCAAAAAATTTTGATGTTCTATACAGAAATAAATTTTATTGAATTAACTAATTCTACTAGAATTCTAGTAGAAAATGAACGATCCAGATTCTAATTATAAACTTACAAGATTTTTGATTAAATTTATTAAAATTTTAGCTAAAATAACCAACATTTAGTAGATTTAATCAGAAATCTAATAAACTTAGAAATGGTTCCTTTTGCCTACAAATTGATTATCTACAATATTATTTGCCTACATCATTTTTGCCGACAGTTCGTTTGTACACAAACATTATTGCCTACAGCTCAATTGCCTGCATGCACAAAAATTTTATTTGTGCGTAAAAGTGCTCGTAGGCAATCGAACTGTAGGCAATAGTACATGTAGGCAAATGTGACTTCGTTTTTGAAATTTTTATTTGTGTGCAAAAATTTAATTTAATTTAATTTTTTAATTTAATTTGGTTCATTGCAAAGCTATATGAAAAAGACTAACAGAGTAATAGACATAAAGTATGATACAATATATAGATTATAGTTAACATAAATATAATAATATAAATACAATAGATAATAGCTTGTAAATGGTTAGGCGTCAGCAAAATTACTGTTACAAAGCCTACCAATAACAAAACCAGAATAAGACAATAATGCAATAAGAGGTAAACTAATAGTTGAAATCATACACACACACATACACACACAGTCGCGCGCGCGCATGCACGCACACACTCACTCACGTACACACATGCGCATACATTCGCAAACATACCAATTACATCAGTCTCGTTTAAATACTGTGAGTGACGCGATGAAACGCGAGGCAGCGGAAGGAGGATAGAGAGGGAGAGGTTTTTATTGAAGGGAATTAAAATATTTGACAGAGGAGAAAGCGGCACGGAACTTAGTGGACCGATATGAGGAAGGATAAATAATCTTGGTATCTGGTGACAAGAGAGTTAAAAGAGAAGTGATGTTCAGAGTTCAACTGAAGGAGACGTCGCAGATATAGAAGAGTATTGGAGTAAAGGAGAGAAAATACAAGACAGCACAGGTAGAGAATAAAACGTTGCTAAATCTTAAGCTAGCCAGATCTCTGGTAATACGGAGATATATGGTCGTATTTATGAACACAATAGGAGAAGCGGAGACAAGAATTTTGGATACGCTGTACATGAGAGATTTAGCACATGGTTAAGAATCGGAACATAAACGACATCAGCGTAATCAAATAGAGAAATAACAAGTGACAATTGAGGAGAAAAGAATGTAGCGAAGGGGATAAAGAAGACGTAAAGTATAAGCAGCCCGACACTTAATAGCCACGTGTGACTCGAATGATCATGAAGAGTCAACATAGACATTAAGAATCTTAATAGAGGAGGAGGGAGAAATTGGAATAGAATTCAGAGAAATGTCGAAGGACTGAATACGGGATAACAATGTTGAGGAACCGACAATCAGCAAGGATTTAGAAGGATTTAGATGCAGGACATTATTAGTGTATCATTCAGCAACAGATTTTAAGTCTGTATTTAAAGCAAAACAGATTGCTAAAGCATCGAATGAGTGAAAGGATTACATCATCTGCATACATGAAGAGCTCGGAGGACAGCGAAACATTAGACAAAAATCAGAGACAAAAATATTAAAGAGTAAAGGTCCGAGAATGGAACCCTGGGAAACACTAAAGAGAACGGCACGAGTAAAGGAGAAAAGAGGAAAAAGATTATATGCGAGGACTTGCTACGTGCGATTTGTAAGGAACGAGCAGATTAACGAGAGAACAGGATAAGAAAGCATAACTTGAGCTTGACTAAAAGATTATGATTGACGATATCGAAACTTTGTGAAGTTCAGTGCAACGATGGATGTAAGGCGACAATTGTCGAAATTAGCATAACATCAGAGATATGAAGCAATTCTTTCGTCATGCTGTGAGACGAAACCC
>Ga0157363_1001950_pt1 | contig 17762 bp, 19 predicted proteins | sample AttsexASBM1_FD_111477 | JGI IMG/M metagenome (GOLD analysis project Ga0157363, IMG submission 111477) | Fungus gardens microbial communities from leaf cutter ant in Ribeirão Preto, State of São Paulo, Brazil - Atta sexdens ASBM1 | ecosystem: Host-associated > Fungi > Mycelium > Unclassified ... | reverse complement strand
TGGTTATTTAGAGTAGGCTAAAGTAGTAGAGCACAGACCATGAGGTTTTAGTATATAAGATAGACAATCCTGTACAGAACTCTCTATTGAGTTCTTTTGTGTTAATCCAATATAAGATTTCTTTCTTTGACCAACTCTAAAGATTATTAAATTATAACAACAAAGATAACAAACCTCTTATAAAATTTCCCAATATTTTCATGCTCTTAATGGTGGACAGGACTTTGTTGGTGTAGAAGTGAATTTGTTGATAGAAAGAAAGTTTTCTGTCAAAAATAAAACCTAAGTATCTCTACTTGTTCTTTGGTTGTAAAAGAGATCCTCCTAATGGTCTGAGATTATCACAAAATGAACTACTCACTTATCTGTGATATCTGAATCTTAGGTGCACTCTCAGAGGTTTAGAAGTGATTTGGAAGTTCAATAATAATAATAATAATAATAATAATAATTAAGATCAATACAGATGTCAATAATAATAAGGGATAATGATTGATGATAAATAATAAAGATTGATGTTGTTAAGTCTGAGATCTAATTCTCAGACAGAGGTATATATACAAAAGAGTAATGGTCCATGTATAAGCTGTTTCTATTACATGATCAAAACTTATACCTGATAGGAGCTATTATCTGTCATAGCAGCTGTTAGGCTAATTTTAGAATATAACTAATTATATCACTATATTGATATGCTAGTATCTCTATGAATACTTATTATTATGAGATATACATATCATCAGAAACAGTTTGATAAGCACTTTTCAATACAAGCTTAATCATGTGAATCTGTCTAGCCATTCATGAGATATTAGCCAACAAAGCTTTTACAATTACTGATGGTCTTATATTTCAGTTGTTTGTTGTTGCTTTTGTACATCCCACATATGTGTAGATAGCCCTTATTTGGGGCTTTTTAGCACATCTTAGTTTGTGAAAATTAGTCTACTTGTTGTGGAGATACAAGCTGAATAAAGTTTGTGATAGAGGTTTAATAGAAGGGGTTTGTAATTCTTCATCAATCTAGAAAAATGGAAGATCTCTGATTTATTATATTTGGTCTTGAGACCAAAAGAGAAGAGATAATACTGTAACTACAAATAAATTTGCATTTGATTTCTTGTAACTTTTCTCCTAAGAAATAAAAAGAATATCATCAATAAATGAAAGAATAGAAACAGAAATAGGAGATAAAAGATTTTTTGTTCTGTTCTTGAAAATATGAAAAATTAGAGTAATATAAAGTATAGATAAAATAGGAGAAAAGGCTGAATCTTGACCTATACTTATATCTGCTCTGAAGAAAGAAGAGATGGAACTGTTCCATACATATTGGGTTTGTTTGTTGACTAGATAATTGGAAAATAAAATAGAAATTCTAGAATCAAATCCTACTTTGTCCAAAATCAATAGGAGAAGATGGTGGTTAAGTAATGAGAAGAACTAAGCTATATCAAAAGCCAGTGTACTTGTGTGTAAGCTTTTTATCCATCTAGTGTATATTAAATGGATCAAGTATAGCCCTATATCTAAAGTGGAGTGTTGTTTCAAGTCTGTTATGATCAATCCCTCATACTTATAATGTAGTTGTAGTATATTCTATAGGTTTGAGGATTAGTTCTTTATAATGCAATGATCAGCTGCACCATAGTCATCTTAGTCAGCATCTCATATAGTAGGCAATGTTTTCTTTTACCTTTCTCATGTTTATAACTCATTTGCCATATGACTACCATGTATAATCCTCATTGTCAATAGGTATATATAGTTGTAGATACTATCTTGTATCTTTATGCTTTACTAATTAACTTAATTCTCTATTCCTACTCAAGTCTTTGCCTAAGTTATAACCTGAGCCAAATCTAAGGTTGTAACATTTGGTAAAGCATTACTAGGCTCACCTTGCAAAAGAAGAGTGTATAGTGGTCAGGCCACTAAAATGATTGATGTTTTAATCATTAGAAGATATACAATACTTGTGGTATAGTCTATGAACAGCAGGATGTATCAACATCAAGAACATGAGATAGAGGTATTATCAGAATGACTAGGATTTTTAAAGATCACCAAAGAAGCATCACAGGCAAGCACAGAGTATACAGACAAAATGTCAATAACACTAGCATAAGAACAGAAGAGACAGACAGAATTGCCTAAAAGTATGGTCTCAGATCCAGGATGGTTTGACAGGGACAGAACAAAATTTAAAGACTGGTGGAGAAAGATTAGATTATTCTGCAAGAGTAATTGAGTTACAGAAATAGATGATAGGATCACTGTAATCCTTGCCCACCTTAGAGAAGATATAGCTGGGATTTATGCTCAGAAGAAGCTCAATGAGCTAGACAAAGAAACAGAAACCCAGAATTAGAACAAATTCATATGAGAGATCAAGACTACATTCAGTAACAAGAGTAAGGCAGCAGATGTCAAATAAAAGATTGAAACATTCAAACAAGGAAAGAAATACATAGTGGACTTTATGATAGAGTTCAAAGCATTGGCCGTAAAGACTGATATGGATAAATTGCATGCTATCTTCTTGTTGAAGAAGAATGTATAAGCTGATATCATCAAAATAATACTGAAATATCCACTAATGGTAGCACCAGAAATGCTTAAGGAATGGAAGGTAATAATTACCTCAGTCAGACAAGGATACAAGTCTACAGAAGAACAACAAGATTATAAAATAGAAATCAGAACAATATATAGAGAAAGGGATACACCCATGGATATTGGAAAAGCCAAAGACAATTTTGATAAAGATAGGAAGCCTAAATGCTTTAATTACAATATATATGGACACATGGCAAATTATTGCAAGAAGCCAAGAAAAGAACAAGATACTAGAAAGTGTTACAAGTACAAAAAAAAATAGGATATATCATGAAAGACTGTAAGGTAAGGCAGAAGATAAAGAACCAAAGTATTCAGAAAGACCCAGACCCAGAGAACAAAGACAAAAAACAGAGTTTTGGAAACAGTCCTAAGTAGGCATGATATAAAGGACCAATGTAACTAAGACTCATAATCAATATGTTATTCCTCACCAATAGAACAACAAAGAGAGAGAGCTAAATGTGCAAGTAAAGATCAAGATGAAAAATGGAAAAGGACTATGATTTCAAGCACTAGTAGATTCTAGATACACCTATATAGGAATTGATGAACAATTAGTTAAAGAAGAAAGAATCAAGATAAAACCAGCAGATATCTCATTCAAGGTATTCAATACAGATGGTACCAAGAATGAAGAAGTAATAATATTTGCACCACTTGAGGTTGAAATTAATAGGTACAAGGAACAAATTGATGTAGTAGTAACAGATTTAAATAGCATGGACATATTCTTAGAACATGACTGGTTGGTTAAACATAATCCAGAAATAAATTGGGACAAAGGCATGATATGGTTTACAAGATGTCCAAAGACATGTTGAACAACTCATTAGAATATTATGTTCAGAATAAGAAGGGCTCAAGCAATAGATATACAGGATAAAAGAAATCAGAAAATCAGAAAGGAACCAGGCCCAACAAATACAGAAGACCTTCCAGAATATATTTGACCTTTAACACATCTGTTCAATAAGAAAAAGTTTGAAAAGTTACCAGAAAGATAAGAATGGGACCACAAGATCAATTTAATGGAGGAAGCATCTAGAGAGCTCAATTCCAAAGCCTATGCAATAACAATAAAAGAGGATGAAGCATTCAATCAATGGCTGGATGAACAACTCAAGACAGGACTAATTTTAGAATCAAGTTCAAGATATGCAACACCATATTTCTACATTCTGAAGAAAGACAGATCACTACAATTGGTACAAGACTACCAGAAATTGAACCAGTATATGATAAAGGATAAAACACCACTACCTCCAATCAGAGAGGTTATTGACAAATTAAAAGAAGCAAAGTATTTCAATAAACTAAATCTCATCTGGAAATACAACAATATATGAATCAAAGAAGGGGACAAATGGAAAGTGGCCTTTTTGACTAACAAAGGCTTGTTCAAACCTAAAGTGATGTACTTCAGGGAACCACAAAAGCTCAATGGATGACAAGCAAGATGGTATTTGAAGCTATAAGACTATAATTTCACATTATGGCATATTCCAGAAAAAACAAATGCTAAAGCTGATGTATTGTCAAGAAAGAACCAAGTGGACACAAAGGAGAATAATAAGAATGTTTTAATGCTTAAGGATGAAATATGGTCAAGACAACAAACAACAGCAGAAGTACCACTGATATAGAAGAACCAGATAGTAGAAAAAACTATGCTATTAAAAGAAATACAAAAAAACAATACCAGGGAACAAGAAGTAATAAAAGCATTAGAAAAGAATGATGAACAGACATGGAAAGAAAAAAGAATTGTCTATGTCAAAGGAAAAATATATGTTTCAAACAACAGAAAAATACAAGAGCAAATCCTGCAGGAAAACCATGATCCTACAGACATAGGATATCCAGGACAATAATGGATGCTTGAGTTAATCAAGAGAAACTACTGGTGGCCAGGAATCAAAGAGGATATCAAGAAATACATTCAAGGATGTATAAAGTGCCAGTAGAACAAGATACAACATATGAAGAAAGCTGGAGAACTCCATCCATTAGAAATATCTAAAGGACCATGACAAGAAATTAGTATCAATATTATTGGACCACTTCCAAAATCAAATGAAAAAGATACTATTGTAGTTATAGTAGACCAATTTACAAAGATAATCCAACTCAAAGTAACAACAATAACAGTTTCATCAGAAGAAATTGCAAAAATATATTGAGATGAAATATAGAAGACACATGGAGTACCATGGAAAATCCTTAGTGATTGAGGACCACAATTTGCTTCATGATTCATGAAGGATTTATTAAAGGCTTTAGGAACTAAAAGGATACTATCAATAGTATATCACCTCTAGACAGACAGTTAAATGAAACAAATTGATCAAGAAGTAAAAGCATTTCTAAGACACTATGTGAATTACCAATGGGATGATTAGACAGAGTGGTTGGCAGCTATGGAATTCCAATACAACGACAAGAGGTATATGGCTACAGCAAAGATCCCATTCCAACTCAACTTTGGAAGATATCTATGGAAGAGAAACCTAACTGTATAGATGGAACTATCAAAGCTAGAAGATTTTCTTATGGGATTATAAAGAAGCTGGGAATAAACAACAAAATTAATGAAAATAGCAAAAGAAGCTATGAAATAGCAGTTTGGCAATAAAAGAAAAAATCTACAAGAATTGAAGGCAGAAGACAATGTGTGGCTAAAACTAAGAATATCCATTTGAATAGACTTTTAAAAAAGCTTGACCAAAAAAGATATAGACCCTTTAGAATTTCAAAGGACATTGGTCAAGGAGTATTTTAGCTGGAACTTCTAGAAAGATGAATAATTCATAATGTGTTTAATGAAGACCTACTAACATGATGTAAAGAACTACAATTTAAGGATTAGTACATGGAACCAGCTCCACCACCAGACATTATCAACAAGAAAGAAGAATATGAAGTTGAATAAATGAAGAAGCATTAAAAATGAGAATATGAAATACAATTCCTAGTACATTGGAAAGGATATGGAGATGAACATGATCAATTGACAGTGGAAATGGGATTGCCTCATACAAAAGAGGTTATTGAAGATTATTGGTCAAGGATTTCAAGTCAAAACCTATAAAAGAGTGGGGTAAAGTCCCAATTCAACATCTTCAAGACAGTCAATCAATGAGAAAATCTTCAATGGCTCAACAATTCATCACTGCTCCTACTTTACCTAACCCATATGTTACTTGCACTCTCAACAACATGAAATTGGTCAAAACAATGAATGACAAAAAAAAGGATTAGACAAAGAAATACCATAAAATTATATGAGAAATAAAAAGAATGGTCAACATGCAATTACAACTCCAAAATATTATCAAGTTGGCAAAAGAAGCTAATATCCAAGTGGCAGAAATTTAGACAACTATATTATAATCCAGTTATAAATATAGAACACAAACAGCAGGCAATATTTTCAGTATTTCTGAAGATCTATGGAATATTATATAAGGTGATATAGAGAATCAAGCTTATCACATTCAAAATTTGTTAGTAAATGAACTGAATAGTTGTAAAGAAAAAGGAAATGTATATGCTGACAAACACATTAAAGAAATACAAGATGCATATAAACAAGACAATTGAGAAATGAAGAAACCAATGACAAAATTAGTAATGTATTTATTGTTAGTCACCAAAATCTTGAGGTAGTTTGAGGAGATGTGATCAGGTCCTAAAGTGTATGAACTACTGCATTTTTTGATAGTATCAGTAATTTTGGCTTTAGAAAATGGTAGCCACTCAGATTGAGGTTAAAAAGGGATTCTGTCAAGTAAACAGAAGTTGATATGTTGATCTTGAGCAGAATTGAAAGTTTGATGAAGAACTTGCCAAAGATGTATAGATACCCATTTAATTTGATAGCTTTTGTGACTGGTAGCTTGCATTTCTTGACCTACTTCATAAGGTTCCATAGCCTCTTGTTCTTCAACACAATTTCTTGAATTTTTCATCAAAGAATGATCTTTTGATTTTTTTAACTGTCTTCTTGAATTTTCTCCAGTCAAATCTTGACCTGAATATGCAATACATGAACAAATCTCTGTTACACTCTTCATTCAACCATGCTTTAGAACACTTAGTAATATTGACACATTTTGAATACTTAGCCCAAAGATTTTCTGTAATAGATGTGAATTCTTGCATTATTTTTTCTAGCAAATTACTATCTGGGATATTAGTAGCATCAATATTACCCACTTTGTTCTTGAACTCATTGACAAATTCTTTCTCTTCCTCACTGTTCTTGATAATGGTTCAATACTTGTCTTGAATAAACTCTTCTCTTATAATGATATTGACTGTTAAGAGAGTATGATTGGAAGGATTTCATAAGTCTGGTAAGATTATGTGAGTGTCAATTTCTTTTAAATTGGCCTAAAGAAACATTAAATCAATTACTAAATTAGACTTACTAGGGTTATTAGCATATCTTGTGGGAACTTGATTGTTTGGCATAGACAGCTCTAGATTAAAAATGTCAGTAACTTCCCTAAAGGTATCAGCATGAGTTGAGTGGTAAGTGTCAAGATCGTTGATGATGAACTTAACTTTTATTTTCATTTCTTATTTCATTTCATTTCATTTTCTATTTTTAGAACAACTCGGGTTAGGGTTATCAGTCACGCTGTCACATCAGTCACAAATTGATGGCGTAGTCACAAGACTGATCATGGGATGTAAGAGAAGGAAGTAGAAGGTTCCAGAACAAAGTAACGTCATGCAGCATGGACAACACATGCTGGCCTCATGTTATACTCATGGTCATTTAGGGTAGGGTACACAGTAGTTAGCACGGACCGTGGGTACTAGTATATAAGGTAGACTACTCTGTACTAGGAACTCTATCGAGTTCTCTTGTGTTACTCAATACAAGAGTGGTTCTTTCGTCTGACTCTAAGGACTTAAGATCATAACAGTAAGGATATAATAGGTTCCAGTCATTATCCCTAATGTCAAAGTTTTCTGTCATGATGAGGACATTATTCAGGTTTATCTCAATATTCTTTAGATATTTCAAGGCTGTTTGTTGATCATTTAAGTAAATGTTAATAATGAAGCAAGTAATGCCACAATTAAAGAATGATATAAGATTGATATCTCTATGGTTTATAATGTTCTTTCTAAGCAAGAATTATAACTGGAAAAGTCTTATATTAATATATATGATGATCCTTGGGTAATTATTCACATTGACTGATTGTCTTGAAAACATAATTTATAACAGATTATTTCTTGTGGCAACCACTAGTCACAAAGACCAATGACTACACAGTGAATAAATCTCTTAAGTAGATATAATGTAGAAAGTTCACAAGAGAACTCGACAAGGAATCTCTGCTAAATTAGAGTCCTATATATATGTTTTACATGTAGTCCATGCTAACAATAATTAAACCTGCCCTCATGTCTATGCTTTATCCTCATGTTCACCTTATGTCTTACTCAAGGCCCCCATGTTGTATACATGTGCCCTGATATCATCTTCCAGATCCTTCCACCATGTTCTAGGTCTATGACATCACATCATGTGACATGTCATGTGCCTCTTCATCATCCAAAAGCAGAATAAAAGAAAAACAAATCCATATAAAATCAGAAAATAAAATAAAAATTGTTAGTGTCTAAAGCATTCCATAACATTATTGGAAGTATTTATGATTTCTTTGCCTTCTTCAGATGATGAGCAGGAAATGATTCTGATGAGAGACCATTGAAGTTCTTGAATGAAAATAATGTCAAAATTCTCTAGAATGATGTTAGTGAGGATATAGTTCTTTCAAATGTTCTGCAAAAAAAATTTAGGTTTTCTAAAATAATAGACTTACCTTACTTACAACTGAGTAAATTGATTTGCTCTTTTCTTTATGGAGCTCCTGATACTTCTTTGAATGCCATTCTTTATTGAATTGATGTTTTCAGAATGGGCATGTATTACTATTTGCTTGATATTCCCCTTTGCAGTTGATATACTTGAAGGAGTGTAGGCAAGATTTGTCTTTTTTATTTTAAGTCTAGAAGAGTTAATCTTGAAATTTGCTTTACAACACCATGCCATCTCCATATAGTATTCTGCCTTATGGGGGCCATTGTACTTGATATATTTGGACCCATGCATATAACACACAAAAGTTATATGTTTCTATTTCCAACAATTCTTGTATTGAGGGATACTTAGATTTATATTGGTTTCTTGGATTGTTGCAATATAGGATCCAATATTGAAGTATCTATTGATGAGGTTTTTTGCTCTGAGACTATTTTGAGAGTTTCAGATATTAGCTTAAATTATAGCTATATCCAATTTAGAAAAAGCTGTTATGACCTTAGCTCAGAGCTCAGATTGCACTTAGACAAAGACTTGAGATAGGAAAGGGTAGAAGAGTCAATTAGTAAAGTGTAAAGATACAAGATAGTATCTATGCTATATATGAGTCATACATGTATATATTGTCCACAATACATGAGAAAAATGAGTCATAGCACATAAGGTTTAAGCAAGGATGTAGCACCTACTATATAAGGTGCTGACTGAGACTATTGCAGTATAGCTAATCATGTCATCATTACCCTTTGCCCAAGTCCATGCTGTAATCAGAAGATATAGATTGTAACAGAAGCTTTGATAATTCAGAGTCTAGATGTAAGAATAGTATCATCAAGAATATGAGTACTTTTGATTACTATTTTAATTATATCTGTGGAAACAGAGAGATTAGTATCTTCAATAAGGTAAAAGATATCTAAAATTTTTAGGTAAGATTTTGATTGAGGAAGCCTAGAGCTTATAAATTTATTTGAATCTACATCATTCAAATTCTTTATGTACTTCTCAATTGTTTTCATGTCTGAAGTTAACACTACCTTATTAGTAGTAATAATAATTCCTCTATTATTAGAACAAATAAAATCAGTAGAGATATCTAATTTAATATCTTTCAATAATCAATTTATGTTTGTCATATGTATGTAAATTGTGCTATGACTCTTTCTGCATTGTTTATACTCATGGGAATAATTATTTGCTTTCTGAATGGATCTTTGGTTGTCATGTTAAACTTAAGTTTGCTTTTTTTGGTTTGAGTTAAACATAACATTGTAAATTTCAGAGACTTTGCTAGAAGATAGTTTCAGAAAAGCATTCTTGATTTTGATTATTTCATTGATGTTACTTTTGGATACTTAAGCATATGATTTTTTATTTGATAAAGGTTTTAGTTTTGATACTTAAATAATCTTAAAGAATTTGGATTTCTCCAAAATATTCTTGCTTGGTGTTATATACAAGTTCATCTGTCTGGAAAATATATTCCTGCAGTAAGATCACTTTCCCAAAAGTCCACTATACAAGCCTGTCTTCTATGGCAGCCATCTTCAACTTAGTTTTCTATAGCAGAGTCATACTCCTATCAGTGTCTCAATACTAAAATCCTAAGTATCTCCTATTGGTATGTACTTATATATAAGACTAGTAGACACACTGTAATTTACTAGTCTGATAATCAACAAAGATAACTCTTATTGAACTTGATCCCTAGTATTCAATGGCAACACACCAGATCAGCACTCACTTCTATCTCAGACTTTGCTTCTCATCTGAAGTTGCAACCATACAGCAGACAGACAGCACAACACATAAGCTAAAGCCAAGGTTGTTCTACAAGTTCATACATCTCTGAGTCTATTTTGCAGACTTTCATCCCTGGTATAAACTGTGCCCAACACTTGGCCTAGGTAGGATAGAAGGTAGGATTCTTGAGATATCTGCTTGTTTATTCTTAGACAATTTTTTAAATGAGACATTGTTTGAGAAGGTCTTGCAGAAATGTACTGTCTGAAAAATTTGTTATTATTGTTGGTTGTTAGTTTGTTTCAACCTGCTTCATAGACTATAGATAGAAATTCCCATACCATAGAGCCAAATTCAGTGATTTGCATAATATATTTCATAGTCTTGTCTTCCAATTTTCTTTGTCTCATGAATAACACTATTCTAAGAAGAGAACATGTGATGTTTTTAGCATCACTGTCCAAGAACTCATTCATTCCAAAAAGAGAAATTGGACAAAAACTACTATCCAAAAATTGTAAGTTAGTAAGCTAGTTTACTGTATATAGGATTACTAATGGTTTAATATCTTGAGACATACTTGTGTTATTGGTATTTGGTACATGAGGTATATGTATGGATTTGACTATAGGAATTATGTTGGTCAAATTAACCATTCTCTCCTTTGCTGTTGTATAAGAGAGTAAAAGGCTTTGAAGATTTTCATTTTCAACCTGGTCAGCTTACATAGGATTGTTGGCTAGAATTTGAACTTCTTCTGTATAATCTATAAACTATGCATCAGAGTGAACAGATAACTCTCTGGAACTTTTAGGGCTCAAAGACTTTGACTGATATCTGAGCATATTAATATTAATATCTATTTGTTGAGTAAGACTGTGTTCTTGTTGATAGTTTTGAAGATTTGAAGATAGAGGAAACAATATATTTGCTAAGTCTCTACTGGATGCTACCATACAAGATGGTAGTACAAGAGAAAGAAGCAATGGACATTACACTAACCTTAACCCTAAGTTCAAAATAAGAAATGAAATAGAGTTTACTGTCTTCAACTCTGATATCCCAACTATTGTTAAATCTATAGATTGTTATTGATATACTTATGATCAATATCTGCTACCATGAGTGGTATGTTGCTTGCTATTATGCCTATGCTGGAACAATCAGAAGCAAATTGGGTGATATCCCAATTAGGCTTCCAGATAGTTGTTAAAGGAAAGGGTTTGTGGGACTACTACAATGGAAGCAAAGTTCTGCCAACTACTAGTAGCTTGCCTACAATGACAGTGTTTCCCCTTACCTTAGCTATCTCAGCCACCTTTATTGTATCCTCTCTTACTGTCACTTTGCCTACACCCTCTACTGCTCTAACTGTCCTATTTGGGACTGTCACTGAGGTTCTTGAATGGGACTGAAATGAGAGTACAGCAAAATTACTCTTATCCCAATAACTGCCTGATTTAACATTAATGGTCACAGGCAGAAAATAGTCAGCCACAGAAATGTGGGCAGCTATTGTGAAGGAGTAATGTATATAAAGGAAGGAAAGGAGAAATTGAGATATTTTATCAAGTCAGTTATACATTTTTGACACTCTTGATACTGAACTGGTTGGCAGACATCAGAGGATCATCTGCTTGTGACATTTTAAGGGAACTAGGTTGAGAATTTTCAAAGTAATAATGATAATGATAATAAAGATGATCACAATAAGCTTGCTATATTATTGTTCCTGAAGTATGAGTGAATTAGAATCAATCTTCAAGTTCTTATGAAGATCCATGAGAGTCTGTAGACTAGGAATAGATATGCCCCATCCTAATCATAAAAATATAGTGTTTGCATAAATAGAAACATCTTACATAAGAGGAAAATGTTTTGGTATCAATATAGAACAGTCTCACACACCTCGTGCAGGGACAGCAGCAAAGAAAAGCACAATTGACAGACAACAATACTCACAAAAATGTATGGGGCCCCCTTTCAAAAGGAAAGATTCAACAGTACTTTGAGAAAGGACAGATGTACTCATTACTGCTCCCATGCTCACAACTTTGTCATGCTTCTGACATATCTGAGAACAGGTGATATTCCTACCTAGTTTAACTCATGAGACAGTGGCAGCTGCTTCAGTGATTTCTTGTGTCACAACTTTGTTCTTGTCAATCGACGTCCTATTGCTCCCTACTCATTCTATTTAAAAGTTGTATCAATGGCAAAACCAAATCAATCTACTATGAAACATACTATCTGAGTTGACGGTAAGTGCTACTCCATCCATAGGCTCAATATATCAGTAGGCTCAAGTAATTGCTTTTACTTCCAGAATTTATTGGAGAGCTTGAATATAAATTTCCACAATTATTCATTGTCAAGTATTCTGGTGAGGGAGATAGTTCTAGTCCTCTTCAAGATACAGAAGGGAAACTAGAAAAAAACATCCAAGGTGAACAGCATTTAAAGTTGAAAAACAAATGGTGAGTTGAGCTTTCTATGTATAGGTAGTCCTAATTTATCATGTGGTGTAGTATTCTCAAGGAAGGAAGTGATCTGAATATTGAAATACACAGATATTCTTACTGAGAGAAATATCTTGGTATTAGGCATGGCAATAAAGACAATTTTCTATGTAGAACTAGTATTAAGTTTGATGATTTATGGAAACACCTGGTTTCCGAAGAATAGGAGAGAACCAAATATGAGCTGATCTTTTCTTTGATCACTCTTGATTTTTCTCAGGGTGCTTCAGCCAACTTCAAAGTGGAATTTGAGAATCAGATCCAAGGATTATGTCTCTGGGTCATTGCTGAGGTATGCTATCTTGACTACTGGTAAATTCCTGGTTCAAGTCAAGTCATAGGCCCACAATTGTGACTTGAGCATGCTGTGTGCACAAGTTAAAGCCACAATCAACAGCTTGAACAGCTTCCAACCCGTTTTGGATCATCTTGGTCATGCAAGAGATGCTGTTGAGATATTTTTTAAGCTGGGAAAGGCTATCAGCGGGGTAAACCACTGTTAACTGACATGCATACCTGTTATCTGACTTAGAGAAGCTGGATTTTACAGCATTGAAAGTATCCCATTGCATCAATTTTGTCTATGAAGTGGGCCACTTTTTCTTATTTCAACACTAATAGTGTGACTAGTTGATTTTCCAGTATTTCAGTGCTTAAGAAGAATCTCACAAAGCAATGAAAACTCTTGTAAATATCATGAGCATCCTAGCTAGCCAACTTTGCCGGCTTGAGCAAGCTCCAAAATCTGACCAACTGGGCACCACTATCAGCAAATTTTATAAAATAATGGGAGAAGTGGTGGATTTTATTCAGCAGTGGCTCATACACTGGACACATGTGTATCAATTCATCTAAGATGGATTGTTGACTGAATTTGTGGTCCCAGTCAAGTACATTCTCATTGCTGCTCAAAAGAACAAAGCAATTGAATTACAGGACAAACTAGATGATTACATAGAAAAATTCAGAACAAATGTTCTTTTTAGATATCTTCATAGGGCAAGGTCTGGTCTCTGTTCCTATATTCATTGTCCAAGTTGTCTGACTCATAGTACCAGATGCTATAGCAAATAACATTGCAAATATTCAAGGTGGGTTGTCTATGATCCCCAGTTAGTATTCATGTAATGAGAATTTTATATCAGGAAATGCAAAAGCAGACACCAAAAAGAAGGAGTTGGACGATTTGGTGAGCATCCTTGGGAGGAACAAGCTCCAGATGCACAAACCATGTATGGAAGGCACCTGTAGTGACATTTTACAAGCGATTGGAACTGAGGTCAAAAGTGTTGATGGCCACAATATGATTTGGATAAGGGGATCTCCTGGTGTTGGGAAATCTGTCTTGGCAGCTAGTATTTCAACTCAACTACAGGACCAGGATTGACATGTGATATCATTCTGATTTGACTGCACACAATATACCACAATCACTACTGATTCCCTCTGGTGTGTTGTTGCTTGTGATCTTACCCACTTGTACTCTTCCTTTTGCCAGCACTTGGTGGAACATAATAAAGAGCATAGCTCATCTTATATCAATTGCCTTTTCAAAAATCTCATTGAGACGCCATTATCTATCCTGGGTGATGTTCCATGTGAGGAGCTTCCAGTAATTGTGATAGATACATTAGATGAGTGTGGTGGCCTCAGACATGACTCATCTGCAAAGGACAATTACAAGGGCCTCTTGTGTACATTCAAGCATTGGGTTCAGGTGGACCACTTGAAGAAGTTCAAGCTCATCATTACAAGTCGACCAGAGGACGCTATTGCCAAAATGTTCCCTGACTCTGTTAGTATCCATGATATTCTCTCTGGCAATGATGTCAAGCCAGGAGATAGTGTCTCGAATAACATCTGTGTATTTCTTGAGTCGAAATTCAATGAAATATAGATGGAACCTACATGGATTGCAAAGGCCATTGATTACTTGAACCCTCGTGCTGCAGATATTTTTATCTGGGCAACAACAGTTGCTGACTTCCTCAAACTAGATCCCATGACACATTTTACTATGCTTGAATCAGAGGGTAATGTAAAGGGGCTGACTAGTTTGTATTCTTTGTACTCTACTGTTTTCAAGGCATCATTTGGACGTGAACTCGAAAAGGAAGAAATCAATACTGTCACCTCTGTTATGGGTGCCATGATTTTTGCCAAGGAACTACTTTATGACGATATACTTATCATGCTTCCAGGAGTAAAGATTCTAGACTTGAACTTGGATAGGTTAAAGTTCATCTGAAGTGGTCTTGTTTCCATCATCGACAAAGGCCCCATTCTTCATTTTCATCACCACTCATTTGAGGACTTTCTTCTCTCCCCCTTCTTTAAACAAGAACTATGCATGCTTTTAGCTGTCTAAGATTGAGACTGTCATGAATGTCACCTCGCTGTGCTATGTTTGAACACCATGGCATTGTCAGCACTCTATTTCAATATATGTGGCTTGAAAACTTCGGAAATAAGGAATAGGGATATTTCAGCTACTGACAAGTCAGCTATCTCTCCTTTCCTTTCATATTCATGTTAATTCTAGGCAGACCACTTTGTTTGCACCCCATGTGAGCAGACACTAATGGAGGTGGTCCAGTTTGTAATGTACAACAAGTTACTTTTCTAGGTAGAGATGATGAGCATTCCAGGAAGGGCTTATGAGGCCATTGCAATCCTGAAAAGAACACTAGAGTAGCCTAAATTGAAGATATGTTGTTCACTTGTTTGTCATGATACCTATCTCATGTTGGCTGGTTAGACATTCAACCCCAATAACAAACTGACTATGTTTATCTATAATACCCTCCACTTTGTTTTGGTATTCATGACCCCAATTTCAGAGAGTGCCCCTCATATCTATTTGTCTGCCCTTCCCTTTACATCTGAGCACTCACTTGTCGCCCAAAAGTTCAGTTCAAGGTTTCCAAACATGCTAACAGTGACTAAGGGCAGACTAGCTCAGTGGCCATTCACCCTCTTTACTGTGGAGCATGATGAGGTTTCTGTGCAGTGTCTTGTCTTCTTGCCAGATAAAAAGACCTTTGCTTTTATATAATATGGAAATATTTATATCTGTGACTCTGAAACAGTATTTCAGGCATATTTGAGTATGAGCCCTATTTGTGGCCTGAATATGCCTGTTTCAGTCCCAATGATATTCTAGTAAGACATAATAGTGGAGTTGTCTGGGATATTGAGAGAGGTGAGAAACAGTTTAGAATTGAGGGTGAACATTTTGTTTTCATTCAGTGTGGTCATTGGCATGGCAGTATTGTCTCAATCCATTGGATAGATAGATCTTCGATTCTAGTTAAGTTATGGGATGTTGAAAATGGTATACCAAAGTCTAGCACACTATTTGAGGTGACAGATGTAGTGGTCTATGTTGTCCAATTCTCTCCTGATGGGCAATTTCTGGCTGTAGGAAGAAAGTCTGAGGATGTTATTGAACTATAGAATGTGAAAGATGGCAAGAATACTTGACAATTCCCATATTCTCCTAGCAGGAATCCATCACTCTGCTTTTTGCTGACCAGTGACATTTTGATGGCCATATTTAAGAAAACTGAGTACATCTGTGTTTGGCAATTGAATACACAAGAGATGGCATCTTTCAGTGTTAGTATCATACATATTCCTTTGGCCATTATATGTAGACCCTTTACCAGTTACCTTTATATCACACAATATCACAATATGGGAGGTCTCCATGACTAGCTCACACATGATCTTCGAAACAAAGCCTCCAATCACTCCAGGAACAGCAACAATTTGTTTATTATACAATAGTGACAGGATCTTGGTGGAAAGTTCTTTTGGAACTGTGAGAATGAACCTGGCAAGAAATTAGGCTATCACTATGGACACTCAAGATGATGTGCAGAAAGTTATTGCAGTCTCACCCTTCAGAAAGATGGTGGCTACCCAATTAAAACAATCTATTGAACTCTGGGATACAAATACTTCAGAGATTATCAGGTAGATGGATTATGAATATGGCATAGATATTGCATTTTCACCAGATGAGAACCAGATAGCTGTTTTGTCTGGTTCTCTCATCACTGTATGGAATATCAATAACCCAGAGAATCATCTCTTATTCAATCCTTGGCCTTCAGGAAGATATGTTTTGAATAGGAGAGTTGTCTTCCAGACAAGTGATCATGTGGTTATATATACTCTGCAGAGAGGTGATGATGTCTCAGATTACTATTTCTTAGATCGTGTCCCATATGACTCATATGGATTACTCCAGGTTTGGCATGTGACAGGTTCCACTCACTTGTTTTCTTTGGACATCAAGATTGTTGTCCATATTCCTGGCACCTAATGAAGCTTGACTGTGGTCATTTCCAAATATGGCAGTTATGCAACACTCGCAAATGGTGATTGTTACTATTCCTGATGATGCTGTTGCTGGAAATGGAAGTTGGTATTGATCAAAGAATAAGTTCAGAACCTGCTGTATACTAGATATAAATTCTTCAACCCCTTTCCATTTAACTCATTATCCAATTCCACAAATGCAAGACAATGTCTTAATTGTTAGTGCCAATGTGGTTTGGATGCAAAGGCAGAAGAGTATTGTTAATGGGACAAAACTTCAAGTTCAGTCAGGGAGGTGCAGTGTAAATTATCACAAAATGAACTACTCACTTATTTGTGATATCTGAACCTTGGGTGTACTCTCAGAGGTTTAGAAGTGATTCAGAAGTTTAATAAGGATAACAATGATGATTAAGATCAATATAGATAATAAAGAATAAAGATTGATGTAAATTGATGTTGTTAAGTCTGAGGTCTAGTCCTCAGACACAAAGGTATATATATAAAGAGTAATGGTCCATGTGCAAACTGTTTCCATCACATGATCAAAACTCATTGTTATAAGATGAGTGTGTAGACAGACTTTGGCTAGGGTTAGGGTTAGCCAGACATAGATAAGTAGTATTATTATTAGTCTACAATGGAGGAAGAGCACATGACCTGGAAGTCATGTGATAGAAGCTGGAATAGTCTAGAGCAGTCTGGAAGGA
>Ga0157363_1001949_pt1 | contig 17773 bp, 15 predicted proteins | sample AttsexASBM1_FD_111477 | JGI IMG/M metagenome (GOLD analysis project Ga0157363, IMG submission 111477) | Fungus gardens microbial communities from leaf cutter ant in Ribeirão Preto, State of São Paulo, Brazil - Atta sexdens ASBM1 | ecosystem: Host-associated > Fungi > Mycelium > Unclassified ... | reverse complement strand
CGTTATATTTACCCAATTGTGAATATGTTAAAGTATATCATTTCATTCATTTGTTTTGATAAAAATATAATAAGTTAGATTTATTAAGTGAGTATGTAAATTAGATTTATTTAAGCACTTACCATCTATTGGCTCGTAGACGTTTGATAATTGTTAGAGTAATCTATAAAAATAAAGTAATAAAATAATAATCTATGAAAATAAAATAATTGATCCAATATAAAGACGATTTTTTAGTTTTTAAAATTCCATAAATAAGATACGAACACTCCAATAAATCACAGCACAAATACTGTCTTGCTCGCGAAAATCATGCACAAATGTTCTTGTTCTCAGAAATTAAACATTGCAGAATGTCGCAGATGATTAGAAACAAACTGTGTAACCACACGTGACAGAAAAAAAGATTTTCCACCCTCGAGTCGCCCTTCACCAATCACACGCACACGCACCATGCTCAAAAAATGTTTTGTAGGAGACATGTGCACCCCTTATCGGAAAAAAATAACGTCCAATCAGGATCGTGTAGGATGCGTACATGAGCGCTTCTCATATGGCGCGGGCTGGAGGGAGTTACGTGTGTCTATGGAATTCGAAACGGTCGCCATGGCAACCCCATGCTTCCTTGCCAAGGGATGTTCATGGGGGAGTCTTCCTTTCCTATTCTATCCTTCGTCTAATGCGAATCGGAAATCTATGTGCGTCCTTGCGCGAATTTTCTCCTGACCGTGATTTACTGACGAAAAGGCGATAGGAAACTATTCTTGCAACCCATGTACAATAATCGAGGGAACATACAAATTCTACATAAAAAAAAAGATTACTTGCCAGAAGGAAACCTATCCGATAGAAAGAAAGTATGATGCTACATATATTATATTATAAAATATATTACATTTTCTTTTTCGCAACTCTGCGGTCTATTTTAATTTTAAATTAAATCATATTGTATTCACTTTATAATGAATTAAAAACAGTTTATTGAATTTAGAGAAAATATATTTGTTTCTAGACATTCGTTTATACATTCGTATTTCTTTATTTATTTATATTGTTTAAAATCTAATCGAAGTTCTGATTAATGATTAGAATATCAAATATTAGAGATATAAATATGATATGTAACAATATATGCACATTATTTGAAGTGAAACTCTGTATTTTCGTATTCATAAAAGGTATCAAGTTTTCTCCACCTTTGTTGACTCTTATCTTGATTGTATTTGCGGATGCAACTGTTTTAAATGCAGAAGCATTTTCATCGACCGCGTACAAGCCAGAGTTGGTAAGTGGAATTATCGAGAGGCGCCGCGCGTACACTCGTAAATATCGCATAGGTCTGTGAGATGCGATTGGAATGAAATTATCCACAATTCTCGTTATTAAACATCGCATATTCTTCGATGATAAAAATTCGATAGAAATAGATAAGTCCCACTTTATTTTACAGTATTTAAAATTGCAAAACATAATTTTGAATTTTTCTCGATGTAAGTTGGAATAAAATGTGCATAAATGTACTTAATTATTAGTAATTGTAGAAAATTCTTCTTCGTACATCATACTTTATTAATGTTTATCAACATTTATCTAGTTTCGTGATTTGGAAAAATATCGAATGGACAAAGAAATCGAACAGATCAATTTCGTTGAAATCGCGAATAAAATCGGCAACATCATTCGCGTCAAAACGACGCACAGATATGTAACAACCTAACTCCACTGAGAATTGCCAAAGTGAGGAACATTCCCCCTTGATACTCCCGGACTGCCGTGATAACCCCGTACCGGTTGTACGCGTTCTATCGTGTCTTCGTATGATAGGTAGGATCGTCGGAGTAAAGGGAGGAAAATAATAGCATGGCCCTTTCGAAGCAGACGAGAATCGATCATACGTGATGAGAGTTTCATTTTTATTGGCAGGACAAGGGGGCTATAAGTAAAGGACTCTTTCGATAGTCTCTGCAGATCCAGAGCACTCTCTAATCCTTCGCAAGGACTTGCAAAATCAATCAATTTGGTTTTCCTCCTGAGACAACCTTTTCTCTCTTTGTCATTTTAGTTCGTTTTTTCATTGTGTATGATATTAAGATTTTACGTTGCGCGATCGATTTAGTTGTATGTGACTACAGTATTATTTCATAGTATTATTTCTCGACATATCAAATTTCTTTCATTATTGTCTACCGTTGTTTCAACTTCGTTTAATTTGTTTGATAAAACTTTTTACATCTCTTGATAACATATGCACAAACGTACGTTCGAAAGCTCGATATTCACCGCCTAAAGATATTTTCGTAGTATTAGCGGCATATTGAGTTACACTTCTCTCAGAATCTCCGTCTACTCACTTTCGCGTTTCCATGTGGATTTCCAGATAAAATTCGCACGAGGATTTTTCCATTCGGCGTGAGGATTCGATTTATGTTTTGAGATAGATACTTGTATCGCTCTAAGCACAGAATTAATTTAAGCATTATTTAAATTATTTATTAATTATTTATTTATTTCCAAGAATATCAGAGAAATATTGCATAATATTTTTGGCAACTTAAAAAAGACGAGTTAATAATTAATGTTTATAATGCCAGTATAACGTATCTATTTTTTGATAAGATAGCATTGTAATATTGGAAATTACTAAAAATATTGATTTTTTTTTTTAATCCGAGCCAAAGTTTCTGCGCTTATGTCCCAGTGATCGATTTTTTGTGAGAAAAAAATTTTCTCGCTGATCTCACCATGGCTTCAAAGACACCTACCTATGAGGAATTCCAGTAACGTTTCGCATAACCGAATGTCACGTACACGGTCACACATCCAAAGGGGGTATACTCAGCCTCGAGGATTGGACCAAAGAAGGGTGCGGGACACCCGCCTTCGTTCACTCCCCCTCACGGGGGTAGATACTCGCGTGTTTGGTCTCCCCAGGCACGGAAACACGCATGTGAAGCCAGGGGCACATACTTGCCTCCACGTATTGATTCCATTCTCGTTCTGGGGACTCTCTCGTCCTCCCCGTAACTCGTCCTAACCCCTCGCTTCTTCCTCGCCTGCCTCCGTTACTCTTCGAGCCGAGCCAACCTCGTCGTTCACCTACGCCTCCACCAGTTTCTCTCACCATCCCCCCTCGACACATCCCGTGATCTGAATTCTTTCTATTTTCCGTACATCTCTCGCTTTACCACACCCTCCTGCCATCCACCAGCTTCCTACGTCTCTTCTAACGGCTTTTCTCTATCCTTTACTCCTCTCGCTACTTGCACTATTTTCTCTCTCTCTCTCTCTCTCTCTCTCAACCGTCCTCCAACGTTATGCTTACTCGTCCTTCACTCTACCCCGCGCGGCTCTTTCGAGCTTTATTCCTTATCCGACATTGTTACCAACGTGCGTCCTATCCGTGGCGCGTTTCCCACCCTCCGACGTTGGGAGACGAGTGTCTCGGTCTGCGAGAAGATACTCTTGATCGCGAAAGAATCCTTGAAGAGAAGCATATACCAGAGTGGAGCAAATGATCCACGTAAGTTTCGATCATGATTAGACGCGATTTGCTGATGCCTAAGGAGTTAAGAGATTCGATTTAGTGAACTCGATTACAATGCTACTACTGGATTTCGAATTTTAGTTCAAATATATTTTTGTGGCGAGATGAAAGAAGATTTGCAAAATTAAAAAATCAGACGAAACATATGTCAAATTGAAAAACCAATATTTATTTAAAGAAAAGATTTATTTATATAAACATTAGTCATTCATATTAATGTTACAATTATAACATTTTATACATTTTTTTCTAATTTTAATAAATCTGAAAAACTTTCACTTAGAGAAATATTTCTTCGATTCAAAGAAATGTTTCTTTGCTATATCATTAAAGAAAATATTTTTTTGATTTTAATCATCATCATTTTTTTAAATTAAATCAATTTTTTATTGGACTTTTTTTTTATTTAAAAAATTTCTTTGATTTAAAAAAGTGATGTTTAATATTTTCTTTAACCGTATAGCAAAGAAACATTTCTTTTAATCGAAGAAACTTTTCGCTGGATATTCATTAATTGTGCTAAATTGTTGTTGCGATGAATTTCTTTTACGAATAGCGTGTTAAAAAAAATTACTTAACAAGTGTTCGATATCACTGATCCATGTAGAAGAGAAAGAAAAGAAGTTGAAAGGCTTGAAAAGAAGTTTGAAGCAGTCGTGGGAATAGCTTTCCGCTCACTTTCTCCTTTTCTCGCGAATCAGCTGATGTAATTTAATTCCCTCGGAAGCAAGGCAGAAGCGCGCATACCACGACCTACCCTTACACATTAATTATAAGGGGGAAAGCATTTCCCTTCTCTCTCATTCTCTCTCTCTTTCTCCCTGATCTCATCTTCCTTACTCGGCCCCATTTTCTCTCTTGCTTCTCCCACCTCTATCTCATTCTCGCTCGGCTTCGCTCGCTTGCTCTCCGCTTATATATGCCTACCTTCTTCTCTCCTTCATTCACATCTTCTCGTGACCTTGACTCCGTGTGCACCCTTAAATGAGAGAGAGAGGGTAGTAAACATTACGGATATAGAACGCACGTATATATACGTATACGGAGCGAAATTTACTTACAGCTGATAGACTTTGATGAGAAGAAACATATTTTATGATATATTATACATAAATTTATCACCAATTTCTTCGTAATAATATTAAGCTTTTCTATTTAATAAATCCATAATAATGAATAGAAAATTGTTATTGCAACATCACAAAAATGTTCTAATTTGATAAAATTTGATTAATCAAAAAGAATATTTTATAGAATACATATAATGTTAGATTATAAGCAAAATATTTTTTATATTATATGATAAAAGAATATTATATTACATTTTTAAATGATATGTACAATATGTACATCATATATATATTTAGATATACATATTTGTCAATGTTGTGCTTTTAAAATTTATATTGTATTGATAATTTATATTTCTTCATTTCGAATCAGTAAGTCATTTACTGTTCTCAAATTGTGATGTTACTTATAATATAAAAAAAGAAGAGAACAATTAGAAATAGCGTTAATCAAGAAATCATATTACAATTAATAATTAAAAAAATTTCTCATCACCGATCGTAGGGAGGACACCGTTTGTTATTTAATTTAATTTTAATAATTTTAAAAATATAATATTAATAATATTCTTTTATTATTGTAGATATTACATATGTATTATTAGCCACGTTAGTAATTAAATAATCAAAATGCAATGATTGAAATGTCACAAATCGAATCTCAAGAAAGGTACCAGTGAAAATCTACCATCGCCAACGACGCGCATCTGTCTATACACCTGCGCGTACCTGCCGTCGTGCGATGTGGTTCTTCAGACAGCACTGCGACATATCTACAACACTGGATATACGAACGAGGCTATGTGCTCTCGAGGCTGTCGCGGAGAGGGTGACGAAGGGGACGGAACGGATGATGGGCGAAAGGGGCCTGGGAGAGGGTGTTGCTGCGACGACCTGGAGAGGAACCAGAGGGTAGCTTGAGCAAGCGCGGAAAGAGAGAAAGAGAGAACGAACGTGGGAGGGAGCGAGGTGAGCACGAAGAGGGAGGGCGAGGGCTGTGGATGTCGGGACGTCAGTGTCGAGATGCGAAGGGAGGAATAGAAGTCTCCCTGGCTCCCAGGGGGTGAGCAGAGTGGAATGAGTGAGTAGAATCGCGGAATAGGATGGAGTCTAAGGGTGCGCCGGTGACGCGAAGCTCGTACGTTCCTCCTCTTTCGTTCCCCCTTCCCTATCCCTACCCCTCCCCCTCCTCGCGTCCTCTCCGCCAACAAATCGCTTTCTATATTCCGGGCGTATACGTGCACGCACTCCCCTAATGTGTATACGCCGAGATACTGGTATTTGAAATACGAGCGGAAATATGGAAATTTCAAAAATGCTCGCCTGCATTTTTGATAGCAGCTGGAATATTTCAGACGCGTCTTGAAAAGCGTAACTATCAATTTATTATTATTTGTCGTGATCAAAAGATCTAATTCTTTTCCACTCCAATCTTTTCGATAGTGTATTGAAAATTTGAAATAATAATTTTCGAATGGATTTTAAAGAATTGCTAATATATCAAGTTAATTATTTTTCCACGTACAAATTGTCAAATTGCAGATGAAACGTAAAATGCGAATAAAATGTAAAAATTTAGATATTTCTTCAAATTTTCGTACAAACGCCTTTTCATACAACATCCCCTCCCCCCCCCTCCCCTTCTACATTTAATTCATCTAAAAATTCTTGCTATACATAAAACGTCACTTTCGTATTCCATCTTGAATCACGGAAGATTGATACGACACGCGCTAATAACAGTTTCAGAAAAAATTGTCAAGGACTCGTGCTTTCGAAAGTCGGAAGGACGAAGCTAACGTGCATTTATTCTCGCGTGTATATAGGTTACGCGTGTCTGCGACGTAACCAGCTCTACCCAGGAGGATTCCCGCTTTTTCCGTATTCGACCTTAAACCGCTCGCAACCGAGTCGACAGCCTTCTGCCAATGACGTCGACTCAGCCATCCTCCCAACCACCCACCTTCTATTAGATTACCTATCCTATCCTACTATTCGTACTAGTTCCCCTTCCTTTCCCGCCGTCGTTTCTCCGCAGAGGTATTCGTCTCTCTGCCAAGTTCTTCTTCGAGGTTGGCGGCTGCTGATGTGCCCTCAGGTTCAGACGGACGGACAGGCAGGCATACGAAATCTCGTATCCCGCGCTTCTTTCTAGTCGTTCCCCTGTCCCGCCCCTTCACCCTCACGTATTTCTGCCTCTCTATACCCTTTCCCTGTTTCTCTTTCTTACTCGTTCCGTACCGTGCACTCTCCACGGTTATATCGACTGAAAGACGTCGACTCAGCTTCCAACCCTCTTTCCATTCCACCCTTCAGCAACCCACCTACCCCCCTACCGCCCATCCGTGATGCCTCCTTCTTCCTTCGTATACCCTACGTACGAGGCAAAGAATTCGATTCTGTGGTACCACCGACTCGGAAGACTCCTAGCAGGATGTGTGGAGGAACAGGAATTTTTATACCAGAGGGCGCGTTCCGAAGACGAGCGTCTCTCCCGAGCGATGACGTTGAGCTGGAAACCTTTGATCGATATGTTACGTTTGGAAGTAGTCTCACATGAAATAAACATATCTTACATATCCTTGGGCAACAATTAAGCGCGATAGAATAATCTTAGATCCGATTTTTCAGCAAAGTTTTTTTGTAAATTTCGCGATTATAGAGAGAGAAATCTGTAATGTTTATGCTATAATATAAGCACACGTTGGCTTAAGAATTATCAGGGAGAACTATGATCGATAATAACATGATAATACTGCAACTTGGAATGCAAGTTGTGATTGTCTTGGATGAGAATGCGGTATGTGCGCCAACAAGAAGTAAAAGGAAAATTCCGCGAGATTTGCAGGCATCAGACGTTAAATAGGAACGCAAACGTTCTAACTAAGTCTGGAATACTCCGAAATGCTTCACCGTGACGGTCGGGCTCTACGTGTCCTGAGAATCTTTCGAGTCGTAACTGAATTTTCCTCGTGAAATATTCACTCCGCATACCTACGTCCGTACATATCACTCCGGGTTCACCCATTCTCTGCTTTCGCTCTCTCTTCCATCTTCGTCCTTCCCTATCTATACCGCTACCCTGGAGATCTCTTCGCGATTCAGATCCTTCGACTAATCTCGCTGACCCGGTTTACAGATCTAAGCTAAAAATCGCAAATTATAATTGTAGCTTGTAATGCAAAGAAAATTTTTACGAAAAAAATATCCGAATTAATTATAAAATCTTTTTAATAAAGCACAAATATCTGCACCAAACAAATGTAATGGTGATAGGCTAAAAGAAAAGTCAATAAGAAACCATTAAAAGCTTTCTCATATATTCGTGTCTGAATGCATTCTCTTGAGATTGTTGTTTGGGCGGCTTATAACGCGACACGGAAAGACGATTTTTTTCCCATGTTTGTTATAATGCGCACGATATTTTCACGACGATCGAGGAGGAGGCTTGTGAGATATGATTGCGGAGGTTTCACGAACGAATCCCAATCGTCGATTAAAACGGACGTCACGAAGAGCCTCCAAAAAAACAAGCAGAAGGAAGCAGGATAGAGGGAGAGCACTGAGTTGAGATAATATATATATATGTGTGTGTGTGTGTGTGTGTGTGTGTGTGTGTGTGTGTATGTGTAGAAGTCGAAGGAACAAAGGTTTGTATCGAAAGTCGGAATGCAAATGCGAGTAACATCGACACGGCATCTCCATTCGAACGGTCCCTAAATTTGTCCTGGCATTCTTCTCATCCCTTTTCCTACGGCTCGTCGGCGAACTCGAACACAGTCGTGTGCGCGAACATACGACTCCCCGTGCTTATTTCCTCGGCGTTCTAGAACGGAAAGACACACGCGCGCGCCGAGGACGAGTGGGTGGAGTGGAAGGACCCCCAATCAATAGGATGTGCGGGTTTTAGCATGACAATCAACGATCAAATAAGAGAAACGTCAGTCAGGGAACGTACGTGTCCTCCTCGCAACATCGGGTGCCACCGCTGGACCGATGTGTGCGTGCGTGGATGCGTACGTATGCGTATGTACGTGTAGGTTTATACGTCAGAATTTGTGTACACCGTAAAGGACAGGGCGGGATATATCGCCGACGTAGGTGGAGTACTGTAGATCCTCTGGAGGAAGGATCATGAGGGTAGAAAGGAATGGAGACGCTCTTCCGAGGAAAAAGAGACGAAGGAGAGTTGAGAGAGAGAGAGAGAGAGGAGAGAGAGGGAGAGAGAGAGAGAGAGAGAGAGAGAGAGGAGAGAAACAGAGGAGAAGGGAATATACGAACAGAACGACACGATGATTGGACGGGCGGTTTACAGAGAGCCTCTTCCATATTCCCATGAGCGACTTTTTCCTGTTGCCGCTCGCCCGATTGTTTGTATTCGATCAAAATTCTATTATTCCTAACGTGCGCAGGATGAGGAGACGGGACTTCGCGATCTGTCGTAGACACGTCAGCACCGGAACATTGCTCACTCTCTATTATTTCACGACGGCTAACCTTCCGTGAGATATGTCCGACGAGTACCGTTGCAATATGCAATATTGACGGATTCCCCCGAGATTAACGTTTTGCTTTAATAAAATCTTTCGATTCTTCAATGTCGTGTCTCTCAAATTATTCGAGATATTTTGATTTCGACCTGACTGATCTTACAATTAATGGCAAACTCGATATTTTCAATGGAATTTTCACTTAACAATTTTAACATAATTGTCATCAATTTTTTTTTGTAATAATATGTACTTTTCGAATTATTTAATGTAATGTAAAAAAATATTTTATTGAGATTGATATTTTTCATTATCAAAATCTTTTATTTTCACATTATTATTACGTAGTACATAGGTACTTCAAGTTTGATATAGTAAATAAAAAAAAAATTAAAATCAATCCAAAATTTCATTTAGATTCTAAAAGTATCAAGTTTCTAAATGTTACATGTCTCACTGAAATTTTATCAGAAGCTTATTCCGACGCTGACGTCGCGCAAATTCGAAAATTCAGATTAATTGAAAATTTGATTTAGCAACCTCAGCATTGTCATTATGATCAACGTATTCTGCCAGTACCAAAGAAATTCACGCAGCGTCAAGTCACTCATCCGTAAGATCTTTCAAAGCGCGGCTTTATCTGACCGAGAAAAAGCGGCTTTAAATTGTCGGATGGTACTTCAAAGACACCATGCTTAAAAAAAGCGACGGCTGATGTCGAGAACGAAGGGCAGCCCTCCCCAGATACAGAATCCAGGCCCATAAGTCCTTGGATAGCGCCGCCATCCTCGACAACTTTCGGACACACTTTGTTCCGGTACCGAAAGAACCACGCGAGCGAACTGTCGGAATGTTGATAGCGTTTCCGAAAGCGCAATGTTTTATGAAATTATCAGACGACGTAAAAAATGCTGCGTGGTCTCATGGGCAGCCTGTCGGAAAATCGACGATATGAAAGAACGGCCGTTGTTTCGCTCTATGTCGATGCCGCGAGTTTGACTGAGTAAAAAATATTGAACTCAGCCGACCGGAAGCCCATAACCCTCTGAGAGAGAGAGAGAGAGAGAGAGAGAGAGAGAGAGAGAGAGAGAAAGAGAGGCAGGCGCGGTAGCGTTTGTTACGACGCTCACGATAATCAAAAAAACGCGCTCGAACGAGTATTATTGGTTGTACACCTTTGTCGCGCGGTTTGAAAAAAACTTTTATTGAAGTGAGTGATTTTATGATTCGATATCAACAACAGAATTTGCTATCGAGTGTGGCACTGCAAACGTTTTATATCTCGAAGAGAAATTAAATCTCTAAGCAGTGTATTCTAATGTTATAAATATTGAGATTGAAGACCACAATTCTACTGATGACATCGAAAATTTCTTAATTTTTCAATAATTTTGTATAAAAAGACGATTCTACATAATCTTAATATATACGTATTTATATTTTATCGTCGTATTTAAATTTTATAAAATATAAAAAACAATTTTAATAATATGATACATGACAATTTACAGTTTTTTAATGAAAAAAAATGCAAATATAAAGAATGTAAGGAATGTTATTATTCCTTATTAGCGAAAAATAATTTCTTGAAATGCTCTTACATTTTTTTTATTAAAAAAATCTTTAAATTGTCATATATCATATTAATAAAATTGTTTTGTATATTTTATAAAATTTGAGATGATAAAGTACAAATATATATTATGATTGTGTAGAACCTTTTTATATACCTTAGATGTCATGAAATATGTGACTGAGATCATAAAATTATTGAGAATCTTTGAGTAAAAAGAAGGTATCACGCAACGTGGTGGAAGACTTTCGAATAGGAGAAGCAACCGACAAAATGAGAAAAAGAAAAGATTCCATTACGTATCAGTTTACTCAACGAATCAATTTCAGCTGCTAAAAGCCGGTCATAAATTTCACCAGTAACTAGACTCTTTCGGTTTCACTGCTGATTCAGCGTTTCTTGATGTTTTTTCGTTTTCCTCTCTTCTATTCCTATATACTTTCGCTTGAAAATCTTATATTTATATGAAAAAAAATGAAAGAGGGAGAGAGATAAACAGAGAGAGAGAGAGAGAGAGGGAATTATTGAATCAATTGTATTATCGTTTATTTCTATAATTTGCAAATATTATAGATACACATTTGTATTTAAAGTTTCTGCTGAAAAAATGCAAGTGAAGCATTTTTAAAACGTGATGCGATGTAATAAATAAGTTTAAATCAAAAGAGTTAATTTATTATCATATTACATTTGGAATGATAAAATTCAATTGAGGAAACTCATATAAAGTGTATCGTAAGATACATACGACATACATTGCGAGTTTCGTTTCTCGTTCAATGATAAAATCGATTTGAAAGAAAATTATATGTACCTAATATAATAATTTATGATTTTTGTAACATTTTTCGGAAAATGATTTGAAAGAGTATTATTAATAGTTTAATAATTCTTTATATGTATATCCTATAATTTTTATTTAGTAAATGTTTTATCATATATGTGTATGACAATAAAAACGATATCTTTCGTCAAACGACTAATAATCGAGCTTGTTAGGTTAAATAAATATTTATGTTTAAATAAATATATTTAATTAATATAAAATTTAATTAAATTAAGAATAAAAATTTATACATATGTTTATAACGGTTAAAGATAGTAACGTTACAATAAATTTAATTTTTGAAAAATTGTTCAAAAATTCCTAAAAAAGAATTTTTTTTAAGAAAAAGAGAAAAAAAAATATATTTATGTAAAATATAAGTAAATCGTATACAGTATACAATAAAATACAGTGGAAGAAATGATTAATTTAATTGTGTTACTTTGTTCTTTTCTTGTCGTAAACTTTTTAATATAAAATTTGAAATCTACATCTAATCTCAAATTTTTATGTTGTTTACATTTTTACATTTTTCATTATTTTTCAATAGTTTATCCGATGTTTGTCAACGTGTTTATAAATTCCATGTGCTTAGTATTGAAAATCACACCAGTGAAAATATCTTGAGCCCCAATTACTTGAATTCACGAACCGATCTTTGTACGAGAATTGCTTGTTATGATATCGTAACGATTGCAAGCATCTGCAATGTTGCTCTTCTTCAAGATTTCCGTGTCGTTCTGCGAAAACTGTGATTTTCTTATATCATAAAATTCTTAATTCATGAGTGGTTGAAAAGTGTATAATGTATTTAAAAAAATACAAAATATTATTGTACATTTTTATATAAATATTTCTTTAAAAGAGCATAGATATTTATTATTATCATTTGTATAATACAAAGATAATGCAATGGGATAATTACATCCTTTTTTAATAAAAAAAAAAAAAAATTTAAGTCTAAAATTTTAAATTATTTTCTTTTTATTAATCGCTCTTTTCATAGCAAATAAAGGTATCTCTGGTATTGATTATTAGATACGATTCATTACATAATCATATTTAATTTAAAAGTACAAAAATTTACGTGTACACACTTGACAATGAAAAACACGTTTACCGCAACAGATCTGAAGCTCGACAATCAAGCCTGTCATTATTTCCAGTTTAGAAATTCCTTGGGAGTAAAAAAATTACGCGCGCTCCTTTCTTAAAAAATATCCAGGGGAACATACATAGTTCCAAGATAGCCATAAAATTCAGTCTATAATTTCTCAAATATCGATAAACCGTAGAGTTAGGGTAAGGGGGGTCGACGCGGTGCGACGCAGTACGACGTCGAGGGAAAAATGTCGTGGAAAAATAAAGTTTACCGCGCGCGAGATCGGCGCTATCTGCAGCGGCGCGGCGTCGAGGAGAGGAAGAACGAACGGACGAGGATGAAAGCGGTGGCTGGTTCAGGAGTGTAAGTGGATGTGTGGGATGGTTTGCGGTAAGGGAGATGGAGGGTCTCGGGCATGCGAGAAGAGCGCGGGGGTAAGGTGAGTCGGGGGGGGGGCGGGCTGGGTTCCAAGGGTGATAGATTGCCTCCTTCGCAAGGACGAGGCAAGCTCTCTCCCGGCAGCAGAGGTGATCTCTTTCGAGAAAGCTCGAGCTTTCTCTCCGGGATCTGGTTTTGAGGAGGAACGGAGGAACGAACGCTCGGCGATGGAACGATAGAATGTATCATCCTATGATTTATTATCGGGGCTGTCTTCGAGCGACCATCTCGCATCCGCAGCCAACCCCCGCTACCAACCCTCCCGGACTACCGTCTAACCGCGCCAAACTTGCTCGCTTTTCTCGCGGAGTCGCTGTCTTATCTCTTCGCCTGGAGAGAAGTGGGTCTGGGGAATAATCGGATAGTTTAATCCTATTCTCGGCCTATAATATCACATACCTTTCTAACATAAGAATAGAACTGTAGTCTACAGGAAAATATAAAAGAATGATATTTTTTTTACCATTAGATATACGCGATTACAATTTCTGCGTTATGTAAAATGTAATTGGAAAACTTGCATTCTATTTATAATTCTTTTTTATAAATGTTTTTGTATTAAATTCTACTCGATGGTTCCATGAATCAATCAATCAATCTTTCTATTTTTGATACTATGACGTATCAATATACAACAAGCAAATGTGCGATTTGCAGAAATTTATTGAGTATCCTATAATGATTTTTGCACGCTTTTGACTGTGAAATAGTTTTACTCGGTAAAAAAAAATATGAAAAGTAACTATTTCATAAGGATGGATAGCGTGCTAGGCCCAGTATAATCTACAGGAGGAGTTTGTATGAACTAGAACGTTTACACCTCCTTAGGTTCTTTTTACGTACGTGTACAAAATGTATATGCACACGTACATGCCTTGAAGAGATATAATGTCTGGATATTGATAATCTTCGTGTCGAAGAAGAGGCGATACCTATTCCTCCCTGCTTTCTTTCTGATGACATTCTGCGCGTATATCTTTAAAGACGACCTGGTCGACAAACGATAAGCCGACGCGATGTAAATGGCGGAAGACATTGGCGATTTACGAGAAGCACAGACGGGAGAGAGAGAGAGAGAGAGACATTTTATTTTGTGTTTTTCGGAAAAACTTGCTTTGGAACAACTTAAATTTTATTAAAATGTCAGAAAAATATTTTTTTATAGAACAGATTTAAATTAGTGTTTATGTTTTATTAGTGTAAACGTCTTAAAATTTGATAAATTTTATATTGCTTGAGAAAAAGATGATATTTCATTTGTTTTATTAGATAGTTTTCCGATTACATGTAGAAAAAATTAGGGATAATGTAACGACAAATTATGATAAAAAAATAGGAACTTCAATATTGATATATATTGACATTTATTATAAAATAATAGGCAATTTCTCTAAGAATATAGATATTATATAGACAAAACTTTAATTATATTGCCCGAAAAGATGATTTTGTTTTGTTCATTGTATTATATATTATAGATAGTTTTTGATAATACATATATAGAAGACAAATTAGGGGTAAAGACAAATAATGTAACATGATAAAAAAATAAGACCTTCCAATATTGATCCATTGTATTGATATATTGATATATTGATATGTTGATCGATTTATGACAAGATTATTATATTTGTAAGATAACTTATAATAGGTAATTTCTCTAAAAATGTATTATGTAGACGCAAAAAATACGAATATTTTCCTATTTCTGACGAAACGATTTTTAGAAAGTGATTCAAGTTTTTAAATGTCCATTATCATACCTATTCTAAAATTCATAATATTATGATTATAAAAATTATATTTTTGCAAAGAGTCTAGCTTCTCGAGTTTCTTGTAAATCAAAAGTTTCCTTTAAGTCGAATAAAATGACAAAGAGTACGTAGTAACTGGTCTCTTGGTGGTTTCGACGCGGATGGCTTTTGTAACCGCCTTACTGTCGTACTTTGTATTTCGCCAAAGTTGCGAGAGTCCTTCGTTATGTCGAAACAACGTCTTGCACCGCAGTCTCTATCGCCTGCAGTGTTCCTCGAGCACGCAGTGTGATCGGAGATTGCGGAAGCTAGAAAATTCGTTTTCGCGAAGTGCCATTTCGGGAACGAGGCAGCCGTGTTTCATCGCGCAGCTCCGAGCACGTCGCGGATGTAGATAGAGCATGAACAAATAGCTCGATATAGCGCAAGCAGTTTGTTGCGAGTCATCGTTCGTATTTTGTAAACGAACGTTGATGTTTCTCCGAAAAAATTTGACTTCTTTATCAAATTGCAAAATTAAACTCTTTCGCGTATTATATATAATTAATTTGTTCTATTGATATGTTTCACAAATTGACATGTACATTTTATTATAATAATAAAGTATAGTAGAGGATTCGATTTATTACTTATATATTATTTATATATCTTTTCTATACGAAATTATAAATTATTATTATTTTAATGTTAGACATGTAATATTAGTATTAATTGTACAGTACACTTTAAATTTTTTGTTTTTAACGATCAATTTTCTTTGAAATATTATTTCCATATAAATCGTATGCTTTTTAGAAAGCAATTGTTAGTTTTTTTAGAAACCAATTATTAATTTTCTTCACTAATAGATCCCCCGAGGAAGATTACCCCCTTGGAGTCTTTTTTTTTTAAATATTTATAGCAAATATTATATAAAATTTTTAATATTCTTTGACGTGCTTAACCTTTGAAATGCTTTATAATCACAATTTTGATATTCTAAAAATATTTTTTAATATAATAAACTTTACATATAAAAAACATAGATTCTTTTAAATTATTCTTTCCTTGTGTTAATATAATTTTAAATGAAACATTTTATGAATTATATATTTAAGCAATACTTTTCAATGTAATAATTTAAATAAAAATACTTAAATATTTTACTCTTTAAATTTCTTGGAATGATATCTTACTCCAAAAAGAGTTAAAATACCGTCACTATTGAAAAAGAGTGAAAAATTTATACTCTTGAATAAGAGTGATAGATTTTAACTCTTCTTTTTTTGACGTAAAATTCATTTCATCAAAGGAAAGAAATCTTACTCCTTTTTTGGATTGAATCTCATTCCAAAAATGTGAAATTTCATTCTTCAAAAGAATGAAAATCTACTATTCTTATTTAAGAGTGCACACTTTTTTTCACTCTTTTTCAATAAGGGTAGTATTTCAATTCTTTTGGAGATTTTACTCCAAGAAATTTAGAGTGTTTTTTCATACTTGACCTTAAAAAAAATCATTTACAGTGTCAATAACCCTCCCCCTCCCCCTTTCTCGACAAATTTCCGCCAATAATTTTCTTGAAAAATATATCGAAATATAACATTAGTTTATTTAAAAGAAGATTGCTTAAAGTCTTCTTTTTAGTTTAAAAGTAATATTGTCAATTACTTGTTAATGATACACATAAATTTTACCCTACCATCGGCTTACCATTGGCATACATTTTTTGCTTATTTTTACTTTAAAAGTTTGTTCGTATTGAGCTAAATTTTTAAACACAAATATTATGTACGTACAATCTGTTATGAAAACTTATAGTCGCATGAATCCTGTTATTTCCTATCGCGACCATTCTCGGCATACATCTACGCAATGTTCAAATTGCGAACAGGAATTAATAGTCGATCGGGCGACCAAACGCAAAGGGATGAATACAGTCCGCCACCTTCTTTGCCGTTTCCCTCTTTCCTCTCTTCCTTCCCCTTTCCTCTGTAAGGAACGATGAAACTCTTCGACCGTAGCAGCGATTCGGAATTTTTATGGGGCCGTTACCGTTCTGGCAGTGATACCGACCTAGCGCGTAGAAACGGGAGGAAGGATAAGGAAAGACGCTTCGTGCGCCCATCGAATCCCCGGGCACACGTAGAACTCGAAGAATTTCACCCCCATACGTGATGGCGGAAGGGGAAAGGGGAGGGAGTGCCTAAGTGTGTCGGACGCTCTCACACGTGCAAGGAGCGTGCATCTGAAAACTTTTACGACACCCTCGCGGCGTTTATGTCCCGTGTAAATCTCGCTAATTCCGCGAGCTTTGCGCCGAGGCATCTCGCGCCGCGCGGCCTTTCGTCGTTTTCTCGGCTCACTTGCCGCTCGGAATGCACTGCTGGCGACGCGATAAAACCCGCGCGAAACGATGCCGTCCCGCAATCTTTACTGCCGTCGCGAGCGAGGTGGTGCGAGAAGGCGAACGCAACGTAAGATCGTTGCGATTATAATGGCAATAATTTGAGCGCCGACAACGCGCCATTGCGAAATATGTTGGAAAAAAAACAAGTTTCGCGTGACACGATACACGTTATTTCTTCGAAGAAATTCATTATCAAAGATGTCAAAATCCCGGTAAAACAAAGGTCGATTTTTTAGTATTCAGGATAGACCTAAAGTCGTCTGTGTTTTACCGATTATTTTTCAAATAAGTATTTTTCCAACCACTTTTATATATTATACGTATATAGATTAAAAAAAATATATCTTTTTCCACAATTAAATTTCCGCATAAACGACAATGCAGTTGTAATCTGATTGAATTTATGCCAAAAACGATAAAAAGTTGAAAAATTACAGTTTTTTATCGGCATCGATTCATAACAATATTTGCTTTGTATAAAAGCTTTTGTAGTTGTATAAAACATTCGATTTGGATTAGGAATAAATACATGAAGAAATAATGTTTAGGATTACCATCCGTTCTGATTTAGCAAGATGACATGTCCT
>Ga0157363_1001948_pt1 | contig 17774 bp, 17 predicted proteins | sample AttsexASBM1_FD_111477 | JGI IMG/M metagenome (GOLD analysis project Ga0157363, IMG submission 111477) | Fungus gardens microbial communities from leaf cutter ant in Ribeirão Preto, State of São Paulo, Brazil - Atta sexdens ASBM1 | ecosystem: Host-associated > Fungi > Mycelium > Unclassified ... | reverse complement strand
CCGCATGGAAATGGCTGCTTGAGAAACACCCAATTGCTCGGCAAGCATTTTTTGCGATTGGGTATCGTCCTCGTCCAAAAGAGCCTGCAATTGACAGTCCTCAACCTTCCTGAGCCGATTTTCACGCTTCTTGTCACTCAGGTCAAAATTGTCGTTATTGAACCGGTGAAACCAATCTCTGCACGTTGTTTCCGATAAAGCATTGTCGCCATAGGCCTCCACAAGCATTTGATGCGATTCGGCAGCCGATTTTTTCAAATTGAAACAGAAAAGCAAAGCTTTCCGCATATGCTTTTTTTTTTAGCAAAAAACTAGACATGATTACGAAAAAAAAATGTATGTTATTGTATGAAATTGCTGATTGATGATGTGCATTGGTTAATGTTGACAGATGTCAAACACGTAAAAAAAAGTGTGTTGTGTGCAGGGTAGCTTTGTACGCTCACTAATGCCACCTATGAGCAAACAGCGGATTTAAGCTTATACACCTGGTATGTACATATGTGTATATATGTATGTATTATAAATGTTTAAGTTAAGTTTGTAATAATAATTTTAATAATTAGAAACAAAAATACAAATAAAGAATACAAATTGAATTTGATTGGTTTTGTAGAAATGCCTTGACGGAAGTTTGTGTATTGGCTGATGTACTTGCAATAGCAAAGGAAAGAAATTATATGGTATTAGATCCAACATCTCATGAATCAGCAGATGTAAAACCTATGATACAAGTATATGCTAGAAAAAAGGCATTAGCAGGTGCAGCGTCAGTTCTTATGATGGGCACTGAGAGACTGCGAAATTGTCAGGCTGAATTAGCTAGAACCAGATCTACCCCTGACTTTCATATCGAGTTATTAAGATTACGGCAAAACTGGCGTTTAAAGAAAGTATCAAACTCTATCATTGGCGATCTCAGTTATCGAACTGGTTTGTTTTATTATATTTTTATTTATTTGAAATATGCTTTGTATGTCTTATATTTTATTGTTTTGCCTTTAATATTTCTGTTTACTAATAAATCATATCTATGTTATTTATTAGCTGGCTCCAAGTATACACAAACGGGCATGTTTGAAGTTACCAAAGCTGAAGAAGAAGAAAAAAGTAATAATAGCCCACCAGCCTCCCCTAATACTGGTAGCAGCATGTCAGGACAATCTCATGGACCCTCAAATTCAAAAGCATCCGCTTTGCGGGTAACCATACCCAGTGAGTTACAAGGTGTTGCATACATCGAAGTATTATGCCAGAAAGGTAATATAAATTAAAGAAAACTTAAAGAAAATTCGTGTGCGCGTGCGCGCGCGCGCGCGCGTGTGTGTGTGTGTGTGTGTGTGTGTGCGTGTGCGTGTGCGTGTGTGTATTGTGAAGAAAGATATATACATATTAAATACAAATGAGTAAATGTACGTTTGTTTAGATCAAGAAGATTTGTGCAGTGCAAACATAAGCTTGCTTAATAGCAGTGCAAATAATTCAAATACTGATATGCATTGGCAGCAAAAGTTGGAGGCTGCACAGAATGTTCTGTTTTGCAAGGAATTGTTTAGTCAATTAGCACGAGAGGCTGTGCATTTACGCGCGCCTATACCTCACATGGTTGTCGGAAATCAGATAATGGCCACGGTATATATTTTGTAAATGGAAATCAAGAATTTTCTTCTATAGTTTTTATTCTTTACTTCAGACTGAAACACACTCACCATAATATATACACGGTGTGTCAGTCCATCCGTAAGAGCCGGCATGTACTGTTTATGAAAAACTGAATCGTAAAATCCTCTACCATTTTGCAATGATCGCAACAATCGCAAATTAACGAGATATTAATTTCTAAAAATTGCGGAATAAGGGGATAAAATCACGATGTATAAGACAACATTAAGATATCTTTCAAAGTTCTTTATGAAATATCTTCAAGATATTTCTTAAAGAACTCCTAAAGTTGTTTTACGCATCGATTTTAGACATTCTGCTTATTGAGTAACTAAAAAAAAAATTGCAAAAATTACAAAATGATAGAAAACTTTTTGATTTGATTTTTCATAAACAGAGTACATACCGGCTTTTAATGGGTGATCTAGATAATCCTGTATAAAGAAAAATTGTTTTTTCTTTAATGTTTACACCAGGTACTTCCAGGAATTCAGTTAATAATTGGCCTATGTCATAGCACAGGCAATGATAAAAAACCTACAATTCCACCACCACACAAAACCGATCACGATCATGTATTAGAGCACTCTTTGCATCAACTGTTGCGCGAAGTACATTACAATAATAGTAATCATCCATTTCCTCATCCTGCTTCGGGACCTCTTGGGCCTAGTAAACGCAGATACGTAGCCGGCCCTACCGCTGCCGACAGATACGAGCTTTTAGAAATGACAAAGAGTCAAACGCTTTTAGAACAAATTATCCAACAAGCACAACATTTTTTCATGCGATTGCGTACAGAATATGTATTAGACACGATAGCGAAAGAAGTAAAAGATCCGCTTATCGTTTCACATTGGAATGCGTTGAATTCGCCGACGCAATCCTGCGTCAAAATAAATATCCTAACACATGGATATGACAGCGTATGTCGGACATCGATGGTCGTTCACGTCGGTGAAAAGTCACTGAAATGTGTGTGTCGCGACGGTAGAGTCATGCACATGAGTTACGAGCCTCAGGAATTGAGGGATCTAATTTTTTGTCAGGTCAGTTTTTTTTTTATCAACATTTATAAAAAAGAAAAAAAAACGTTAACTCGTGTGATTAAAAAATGTCAAGATATAAAACATTCTTTTATTATAATCGGTAAAATGGTATCACAATATTTGTTTCTTATACACAGATTTATCAGCATCAAATAAGCGCGGTACAAGCTCTAGCCAAGTGTATGGGCTGGCAGTTCTTAGCAAACAGCTCGCACCTTGGCCTAGGTTCAGTGGAGCCTTTGGGAAACGCCAGTAGTTGTATTCTAGCTTCGCCAATTGGCGATAGGTATTTTATTTATTGTTCAACTTATAACACAAAAGAAAAAATGTACGCCTGTCTATTATTCACACATCATTTAATATGTTTGTAGAATGATTGCTGTGCGATGTGAACCGCAAACGGGCGTGCAAGTTGCCATCGCACATTCTCCCCGAAAGGATTTCTTTCCTGGTCAACTTGTTCGAGAAAGGAAATGGGAGAATCTGGGGGGTTCTTTCAAAGAAGTTAGATGGGACAAAATGGAAGGGAAGAATTTTCTCAACAAAATGGAGCTACTTATGGCTTCTTTAACAAGTTCTTAAGTGTTGCAAATTACTCGTCAAACTTTCATATATTTGTTTGTTTGTGGGACTGAAAAGATTCTCTATATTTTTCTATACCTTAAATTTTAGCAGCGTAGAATGAAATTGTTATTGCCCGTACAATCAATTTAGAGTAACAAAAAAATAAAATGAATTTTTTGTTCCAAGTTTATTATATGCAAGACGCATTTTTATTTCGTGCATGTGTGATCGAATAATAAATGGGGTGAAATAATGCGAAAGAAAAAATTAAGTTTAAGGTTAAGTTGAAAAAATACAGGAAATCTCCTCTGTCCCGTTGAGAAAAATATATAAAAATTCGACTGTATTAGCAGAGTATATATTATGGAATTATTCGAAACGAATTCCGATTGGAATTATTTAATTATTTCCTAGATTTCTATTGTGTTTTCTAGGAAAGATGAAATAATTCCGATCAGAATCTATTCCGACTTATTACATTATAGATGCTCGGAATGCAATTTTATAAAATAGAATCGATAATTTTGTTTTTTAAAATAATTCAATTTTCCAGAAAAATACAAGTTAATTTATTAATATGGTTTTGGATTTTACTTGGAAACAAGGAATTTTATATCATTCTTATCTTCTGTAGTTATTACAGATTTTTACTTATATTGAAATTTATAGTTGATTGTGATTTAGCATATATTATTTTAATTATGTCCATTATTGAAGATATACCGTACCATATTAGCACGGTGACCATATGTCCTTTATTGTAAAGGACAATTCTTTATTTTACATGGCTGTTCTTTAGATTTGTTTTTTCAAAATTCAATCTTGTCCTTTATTTTCCAATGTTATCCTTTACTGTTCTTTATTTTTACGGGAAATTCTTCTCTAACTAGCGTTCCAATGTCTAATATTATAGAAAATATTTTACAGTTTCACGCATATAAATACAATTTGTCTTTGTTAATTGTATTTCTTGTATTTTTTAAATTAAATTTATTCAAACTAGAGTTGTTCTCATTTTTTATTATTTCAGATCAAGGGTTTGTTCCAATACAGTCGAACCAGTTTCAAACTATCAGAAAACTGCATGCTATCTCAATTTGATTATACAGTGCAATAAAATTTTATAAATTCTTCTATTATAAAAACAGTCACAAACGAGTTTGAAAACAAAGTCCTGAAATTTTCAGATTTATCCTTTGTCTTCTTTAAGAAAATATGGTCACCGTACATATTGGTAAAATGATGAATAATTTAAATACGTAGAATATATAAATTCGAAACTTTAGCGTATTTAAAAAATTTTGTAAGAAAAGAATTACAAATAATTCATTATAAATTTATCTTTATAGTGAACTAATTGCATAACTGGAGTTATTATTATTGTATATTATATGGAACGGTGGTATATATAATTTTACATCTAAACAGCGATAACAATAATTTATACAATTAGTATTTTACAAAAATTGTTTTCATTTCAATCTCGTATGAAATGCAATATCTGGATATAATAAACGATTGCGAGATGTGTGATAAATAAAAATTAAATTAATTGAATGCCAAGATCGTCACAGTAATTACCTTAAATGTAATCGTTGATAGATTTCCTTTTCTTTTTGCATACAAAAAAGTAATGACAATTTCTTGAACTTCATTTTTTTTCTTTGTTCACCTATTCAAGGAATCCATATTTAAGGCGCACAAATATACATCTGATTTGATACAATAATAATACAATAATAATTATAAATTATAAACGCATACTTATACACATACACACGCACCACACGCATACATTTTAGATTTTTTTCTTCCTTTTTATAATTTCTCGTTTTTTTTTTGTAGTCCATATTAAATTATGACGTTGAAAAATGTCAAAAAATTATACTTTTCCTTTCCTGCACTATATGACGAAATAAATGAACGTTCACTCTTAGCCATTATTTTGCATTTGGTATATATAATAATATGGACTGATAAAATATATCGAAAAAACTTTTTTATTATCCTGCATATACAACTTAACGTATAAGTATTGTGGCTCTTATAAGGTGAAAAACTAGATCTTATGATAGACGAGCTATTTTTATTATGAATCGAAAAACGAATCTTTCACTTAATAAATTTATATTATCACATTATATTATTATAACATGAAAAAAAGTTGATTTTATTTCAATATATAATGCAAGAAAGAAAATTCATGACTCCTTTCTGATATCACAATTCAACATAGCTGCAATGAAAAATCAAGAGATTTAGGATATTAGCTTTAAGATATAAAGGAATAATACATACTTGGACGTTATCTAAATCAAAACTGGATTATTGAGAGATTATTTTGTTTCTGTATCATACAATTATTTCGATTAAGGGACGGACTAGCAGCTCGATTAAAATATCTAGTGCTAGAACCTTTTACAAGGAAAATAATTGAGACTTTCACATCCATAGATGCTTTGAAAAATATTAGTTTCAAAACATGTCGTATACTATTTGTATCTCTCGATCGATTTGGTCAACATATAGATATATCGTACATTGTTGAATTTATCGAGTACATTTTGTCATACAAAATTAATGATGTTGCATACTCAGTAATGCTTAATAATCTGAATGGGGAAAAAAAAATATCCTGCACATTAAACCTTTCTCTACATATAATATAATATACTATACTATAATATAATATAATATAATATAATAGAGCAACGAAATACAATTTTCTTATGAGCTCTCAACACGAAGCCATTACATAAGCTTTAAACCTCAAGTCGTAAGAAACTGATTATAATCGATTATTCTTTTGACATTTGACTACATATCAATTTCTTACGGATCAAAACTTGAAGCTTAAGTAACAACTTATCGCAGAATGTGCGTTAGAGATTGACATCTAAGGGGAAAAGATGTTTGTCATTATGATATTAAATTCACATCAGAGATGAACTTGCCAACTATGAACGTTTTATTAAGTAACCTTTGTAAGCGCTCTCAGTTTCTTTGGAAACAGAGAATGAAAGATTGCGTCCGTCCACCAACGATCCTGAACGCAAGTATAGTTGTTATTACCAGTACTATATAAGCAGATAATAAACTGGCTGCATACACTTGATAACGATTGAGCAATGTCATACATGAGACAACCAGATGTGATCCAACTACCCAGATAATCTGTCCCCAATTCTTCTTGTCTAAGGCATAGAAGAAGATGACGCCCCAGAATGTGTGCAGGAGAATGAAACACAGAGTGATAGCAGCTGATATTATAAAGAAGTATTCGGAACCCTGACGGAGTCCCATGGTACCAGGTCCCACTGCGTCAGCCAGGACATTGACTAAAGCAAAGGCACCACTCATGAAGCCAAAACCCAAGCCACAAACGTAAGCAAATACGTGTCTGCTGTCAGCCACATGTGTCGTCGTGACCTTTTCCAAGCCTCTTTCAGCTTTACGCAGCACCCAATACAAGAGATACCTTAAAGAAATAAAAACTTGTTAATACACTATGGTGTAGATTAACATAAATGTAACATCAAATGAGATTGCAGTAGGGAGACTGAATTACCTGAAACCTTCCTGGAACAATACAGAAAAGACCAGACCAAACGCGAGATGTTCTTGTAGTGGAACGACAGCGTACCAAAGCACCGATGATAACAGCAAGGATATCAGCCAAAAAAAAGCACTGACAATCAATATAATTATTCTAATGGGCTCGGCAGCGATGGTGAACATAAACATGGCTAGTGGCGGGCCGAAAGCCAGACAGGCGCAACCAAAGAAATCCATCACGGTCATTTTCTTTTCGAATGGTCGCGACGTGGAGTCGCGATTTCCCTTCCTCTTTTCTTCTTTCTCTTATCGTTTTGTGTCGGCCGGCGCTAGCAAACGTTAAACTCTCTTACAAGATCCCTTCCAAGCCTCTTTACGGACCAGACACTGTCTGCTCCTATCGGGCGCATTTATCTTCTCGGTATAGGGCGCGATCAGATACTCGACAAATAATCGTGTCGGTCTGTTTTCTTATCGAAGATAGAAATGCTCAAATACATTGGAATCAATCGCCGAGTCACTCGTGTGACAACTTGTGGATAATTCTGTCTATTTTCTATTCTTGCATGAGGTTATCGACAGAAACGCTGAATGCAGAAAATCTGCGAATATCGTCATTTGATCGATATCTCGGATGTGAATGAAATCGATATATCGAATATATATTATAAAAGGTGGTGCTGCATCCTACTAATGTCATCTACAGCTATTTGATGCTACAAATGCTTCGAAGCATTTTTTGATTGGTCAATTAGTAAAATTCTTTCTTCCGATTGGTTAATTAAAAGCTTCGAAGCATTTGTAATGATTTATAGCGCCAAGTGAGCCGCATAATCTACAATGGCAGCTGCATTCAGCGAAAAAAAGGAGCTTTACAATAGTTAAGTAAAATTCATCAATATAATTGGCCTTGCTTTTACTTTCTCACTCGACTTAAATGTATAAACCAGACATATTCAAGTGATTATTCAAGATTGAAGTTTGCCCAATCAAAACAATAGGAGGTGAAATTCCTTTTTTCCTAAAATCCCTATCTCTTCCATTGTGTCATGTGTGTAGAATCGTTATTCGATCGCTTAATTTCCATCAAGGATTTAAATTTAAATTTTCGGATCAGAATGTAAGAATCAACCAACTACAGTCAAGCTTTCCCCTGTTATTCTCTAGTCGAACGACAGGGGAATGCTCGACTGTAGTTGGTTGGTTCTTATATTCTGATCCGGATTAAACCCTCGGAAACTAGGCTACTGTCGCTATTTGTCGTTATCGTCGCTGTAGTGCTAGTATTGCTAGTGCAGGGTGCAGTGAGTGCAAGTGCAGTTCGTCATCCGTTGTTGGCGACCATTCACCATTGGGTTGATTGGGCCGATTGGGCATTGGCCGCATTGGGGCCATTGGGCGACTTGGCGCCCGTCGTTGTGTCTGGTTTGATCGTGTCAGTCGTTCATACGAGTAACGAGTGACGAGTCGGTAATCGTAGATAATCGGATATATGCGTTGATACGCGTATCGAGAGTACCGTCGAGTGGATCTCACAGCGAGGAAGCCGCTGGGATCACGTGATCGCTGATATACATTGTGTCGCAGATATGGCTGACAAGGAAGAAACTGAGAAGACCATCGCCGAGGACTTGGTTGTCACCAAGTATAAAATGGCCGGCGAGATCGTGAACCGTAAGGAAACGGTGGCGCGTGTTCGCGCGGGGGTCCGCGCGGTCGCAAGCAAGCGTTCAGCGCGCGCGCCCGCCCGCCTTCTCTCAGCCCATCTTGGCTACACAGGCCATACGGGCCATATGGGCCATATGGAATGTGGGCTGGTGGCGTGTCGATGCCAGAGCCGGGCCCGACCATGTGCTAGATTCGTCTTACATTCTCGGCATTGCCCGCTCGCGACTGCGCTTTCCCCTAAGCTGCATCGTTCACCGACCTCGATACACACTCGACATATTTGATACATACGTATAATTAACTCGTTGACATTAGTCGATCGCTAGCAGAAAAGCAAAATTTCCAATTCGCCCTCTCTCTGTTCTAATCTCTCCTTTCCCACATGTCAAACAATAAAAAGTTAATTATTTCCTCCTTGTTGACAAAGTATTAAGTTAATCTATGGTTAAGTTGATTTCGGAGCTTGGCTCCAAACTCATCCTTGTTTCCAATCATTTGCATGCTTCCTCCTAAAATAATTTCACTTGTTTAAGATAAGCTTACTTTTTTTTTTTTTTTTAAGTTGAAGCAGATCATGATTGTTTATTTCTTTGGTTTAATTAATTAACTTTTTCAAGTTTTCGTCAAAAAAGTCAATTCATTTTGACTCGTAATTAAGTTGTACTTGTGTAATATACCTATTACATATTTGTGTATTTTTCAGGTGTATTAAAGCAAGTTCTAAACAAATGCATTGCTGGAGCTTCTGTAAGAGAAATATGTGAGTTTGGTGACAAAATACTTACAGAAGAAACTAGTAAAGTCTTCAAAAAAGAGAAAGAACTTAAAAAGGGGATTGCTTTTCCAACATGCATATCAGTTAACAATTGTATTTGCCATTTCTCTCCTATTGCTAGTGAACCTGACCTGATTCTCAAAGATGAAGATATGGTTAAAGTGTAAGTTTCTCTCTATGGTAATTGCTTCTTTACAATTTTCTACGATTTCTATTTTCTATCGTTTTAAACATTGAATAATTCATTGTTCTTCTCAGAAATTGATTTACATTAGCATGCATTTCCATGATTAATAACAATTCGAATAATTCTGACATTTCACTTTTCACAAAATTAATATAATTAATGAAATTGTGTATTTTTATAGTGATCTTGGAGCACATGTTGATGGTTTTATAGCTGTAGTAGCACATACCATTGTTATAGGATCTTTAGAGAAAAAAGTCACTGGCAAAAAAGCGGATGTAGTTTTAGCTGCGCACTATGCTTCTCAAGCTGCATTAAGGCTTTTGAAACCAGGTACAGAGGTAAGATTGAATATTTGTGTGCTATCATTTTCTTTTTTCTTTTTTGTTTTTTTTTTTTAAATAAATAGTTGGAAAAAATAAAATTTTAATGCTTAATTATGTTTTTCAGACTTACACAATAACAGGCACTGTGGAGAAAATATGTGATGCCTATAAATGTAAACCGATCGAAGGTATGCTAAGTCATCAGTTAAAACAATTCAAGATCGATGGAGAGAAAACAATAATTCAGAATCCAAACGATGCGCAAAAGAAGGAACATGAAAAGTATACTCTCGAGACTCACGAGGTATATTTAAAGTGATATAAAAATTAAAATAGTATCGAAATTTGAAATATAAGAAGAAGAGGAGCATTATAAAAGAGGCTTAATTATGCTTATTTAATTTCAGGTTTATGCAATGGATGTATTAGTGAGTACAGGTGAAGGAGTAGGAAGGGAACAGGATACTCGAGTTACGATATATAAGAAGACAGAGGAGACATATCAGCTTAAACTGAAGGCATCTCGCATGTTTTATTCAGAAGTCTCTCACAAACATGGTCTCATGCCTTTCAATTTACGTACCTTCGAAGATGAGAAAAAAGCAAAAATGGCTGTTGTTGAATGTGTAAATCATAGATTGATCGAGCCGTTTCAAGTAAGACTATCATTTATACTACGTGTTTATTTATTAGTTCCCGTGTAGCAAGCATAATAAAATTTTCAAACATTATACATTTTCACACAGGTGTTGTATGAAAAACCAAACGAGTACGCGGCACAATTCAAATTTACGGTACTTTTGATGCCTAATGGACCTCACAAAATTACAGGAATTCCTTTTGATCTTGATATGTATCAGTCTGACTGTGTTGTAGACGATCCTGAATTGAAGGTATATAGAACGTTCAATTAAGAAAAATATAATAGCTTTACAACTGCCATTTTACTGTTACAATTTATAAATGATTTGATAAATTTATCAATGATTTATTTATTAATTGAAAATTTTAGACCCTTTTGTATTCTTCGGCAAATCCGAAATCTGCGAAAAAGAAGAAAAAGAAGGCTGAGAAAGCTGTAGGAGACGTTGCCGTGGAAGTCGATGCTAAGGCCTAACATTGTCATTTTAAGACGTATCACGAAGGCGTCGTGCACTACTCCGATACTTTTTATTTAGTAATCTAAACCAGCAAAGGCTGGACACTTTCAAAATACGGATCAATCAGCATAGTCATACTTTCATCCGGACATTGCATAAGTTATAACACTATGCCTTGCATAGCTACATCCCTACATGAATTATCGGCAATTGTCTGGTGCACATTTATATATATTTTATTCATTCGAGGAAAGTGTCGAGTTTTTTTGCTGTTGTATCGAAAAAATTAAACTTTATCACATGCATTATGCCACAACTTTATCAGCGCTTAAGTTTTTGTACCAGATTATCTTTTATTGGATTATGGTATTATTATTATTATTATACAAATTGATGATTATTCATATGATCATTATTTGCAATTGTATATTGCGTTTCAATCTTTGAACTAACATTTCGTACATAACAATCTTGTGTGATCGTTTTCTGTGAAACATTTAGATTGGAAGAGATCGTATAGATCCAAAATACAACATATTAAAAAACGATTATTTTCACTTCTATCTATATAATTATATAGTTGATCTTATATAATTGAAACGACAAAATTATATAGAGTACATCTATTCAATTTATATGCATTATTATTTTAGACTATCACAAAATTTAATTTTATAAACATAGGCGAGTTGTATATTATAACTCTCGGATGTTTCCGTAAAATACGATTCCCTTTCATGTTTATTGCTGGTTTTGCGCAATTTTGTATCCAGCTGTACCATAATGTTCAATTTCAAATTGTACAATTGGAGGAATGTCCATTTTTTGGACATTGCATAAACAATGAAATGCCAATGATTTTTTGAGTGTTTCGTTGCGAAAATACCCCCGACCGACAAAAAATAAAAATAAATTATATAAGTCTTTTCTACTCTGCGCAAATTATGAATTGTGCGCGGAGTACAAATTGTTAGTAGCAACTGGAAATGCATATTTAATATTGAATGAAAGTTTATTTGAGCGAAAGATATACTTCCTCAAGAAAATATATTCTTGAGAATATTGACTTGCCGACTTGCTACAAGCCGTAAATTATAAAAATTAATATTATGTAATAATAGTTTTATATAAGAGGGATAGATAAAAATGTATCTGTGTTATAGATATTTTTTCTACTCGAGTTGTGCATACGTCGAATGTTACAAAGTGTGCTTGTATAACAAAAGATCATTGTGCACTGTCCATCATTTGCCTGTACATCTTTTTATAATTGCAATCGTATTCAAAACAAAACAAAATTATACTGACAATGTATATCTAGAAAGATATTTGATATTTTTTTCTGATATTTTCAAAATAGATTTCTTAATTCATTTAAAACTAAATAATTTTTATATATATACACACGTATACATATACATATACAGTGTAACGAAATAAATGTATGAAATTTTTTGCAAACGAGGGCTGTGCACAAAATTCATACGCAGTATAAAATTTAACTCAGTGATGTGAAAAACGAAAAAAAAAATTGTTATAAAAATGCTTGACGAGATAAGTTGACAAGTATAAATTTTGACACATACATATATATGTCATGAATTATTATATTCCATTTCTCTTTCTTTCTCTCTCTCTCTCTCTCTCTCTCTCTCTCTCAATGCAGTTAAGTATGTGTAATTTGCAAAGCATTACATATTTGTAGAAAAGCAAAAGAAAAAAAACAATTTTATGAATTTGAATTTATAATTATACATACCATATTTTATAAATTATCTCTTGTTGACATAATTTTGCTATGACATGATCTCTGATCAGAATGAGAGACGATGTAAGTACAGAAATATAGAATAGTATTTAAGTCGTGTATTTATTATTTAAATATTAAGTTAATTTATGACTAAAGCCGGCGGCACACGATACCTGTTTTTCTGCTGGATTGTTAGCTGAATTAGAATCTTGCTACCGTATTGGCTGCGGTGCTTGCAGTTAGTGCCAGTTAGTGTCAGCATTAGAGCCAATACAGTGACAAGATTGTAATTCAGCAATCCAGCAGGAAAATAAGCATCGTGTGCCAGCTTTACAGATTGTGATGTTTTTTTTTATTACACTATATATATATATATATATATATATGTATTATGTTTCAAAATTATTCATATCGAATGTTCTTTTAATAATGAATTTTTCCAACCAATTTGCTCGATTTTTCCTTGATATCAAGGAAAATCATCGTTTATTTTTTAATTTTTTACCTTACGTATCTTTGCAACTATATCTGTCAGACATATTTAATATTTTCTTACTCTGTCTAAAATTAAATGCACAAGATACAATTTTTCATTTATTTGATTCCTTAAAGTTAGTTCGAGAAAAATTTTTCTTTTTCAGTCATTTATAATCATTATAAGAATGATTATGCCTCAAAGTTAAAGAAAACTGGACTAGATTAGTCAAAAAATTTATCACTAGAGATATTTCCGAGAATTTTGAAACACTGTATGTTTTGCGTTAAAAAGAAAAAAAAATATTAAAGCCAGTTACCAAACGTCAATGTCAATGATGTTGACAACCGCAATAAAATATTGCAGTGATACAAACATATAGAATAACATGCAATCTCGTGTACAAGCAATTTTTATTATACTTTATCATATATTTATTTTTACTTTTCGAATTTGAACAGCAGAAATACACATTATATGAGAAACGGATGCTTGAAAAGTAAATTTTCAGGTAGGTATTACTGACTTGCATTATTGTCTTGTGGAAATTTCAGTTTTAAAGTAATTGTACTTGGAGTCGTAACATCGGCAACATTTATTTCAGTACCATCTTTTAAACCTAATTCGATCAAAGTCTTGGATAAATTCTCGCGAGTTTTCTCTTCGATGCTCGCTACCATTTGCATGTACAGAGTTTTACATTTGCCGTCTATTATAGCCGTAATAGCAGGACTTTTCATTTGCAAATCTGGCCGTTCACAAAGAAGATCTATTAAATTCTGTAATTTATATTTTGAATCTTCAATTTCAATCTCTCGTGGTATTTGACTACACGCCAAACAATTTATTTTTCTCTCTACTTCGAAAGTGTATGTGTAAACTCCATCCAGATCATTGAGTACCTGAAAGTGAAGTATATGTATTTTATTTTACCTTACCGAGATTGCCATTGCTATAAATATGGTTTTGTGCTTCCGACGAAAAATATAATGCATGAATACCCTAATTTTATTATCAAATGCAAATTAGAAAGATCAAGGACTATGAAGATTAGAATTCATTCAAGACAAAACGAATTAAGATTAAAGTTATCCAACTGATTAAATTCTACACGCACACATACACACACGCGCGCACGCACATACACATATAGTTTCCAATTTACATAATCCTCTATTGTCTCTCTCTCTCTCTCTCTCTCTCTCTCTCTCTCTCTTTCTATATATATATATATATATATATATATATATATATATTCTGCACGCAACAAAACATTACTATATTGTTGATTTATTGTGTTATTTACTTAAGGAATGTAATTATTTAATTACCATGTAATTATTTAAGGATGCGCTACAACTGGTTGCAAGTTTGAATGCTTCTGTTGCGCAGGCAGCAGCGATAACAGCGTTTGTTGATGCCACTGCTGGTATAATGTTTTTAACGACACCCTGTACAAGTCTGTATGTTAAACCCTGTATACCGAATTGTGCTGCTCTATCATTTGACTTTTCGTAAATCCAGTTTATATGCTGGGGATCATCCCCATCGATAGCACAGTCAAATGGATTTTCCTTCGGCCATTGAATTACCTTGACGTATTCTATACAATGCTCTGGCAAACGTGGAGTATTGGCTATCGTACATAAAGGATATGTGATCTATGCGAGATACAAATAAGTTTTAAATATAAAATAGACTGTCAACTAGATTATTAACAATTGGAGACTGTACTCACTTGCGGTGGGTAAAAATCCAAGGTACACTCAATACAAGGACTCATACCAGGTAAAATAACTCGAACATTTCCTTTGAAGCCTTCGGTTCCACCATCGATCATAGGTATCACGCTGGCTTGATCTAACTCACCATTTTCATAAACAAGTAAAGACATTAACATACTATTGAGCCATCTCCTTGCAACAATTGAATCTAATCCACAGATAACCATGTGGAACTGTTGGAAGAAGGCCTCACTTTTAGTTTGTATCTCACAATTGTGTGGAATCACATTACATCCAGGAATTCTAATGTTAATGTACTTTGCAGCTACCTCTGCCTTATAACATCCAATGTCCTTATGACGAAATAGAAACTGTCTATAATATTAAATAATAAAGCATACAAACAAAATTGCTTTAAATAAACTTTTAATAAAATATTTATTCAAACAATCTTTCGCACAAGTCCTGTCATTATTTTTGTTATAGGTTCAAGGAAGAGAATCCTATATTGACATGATATCTGTTACTAATCTTTATAAATTAGATTACATAGCATCACCAGAATATATTAGGTGTAGTAAAAAGAAATCCATTATTTTTCCATTCAATTTCATGCAAAAATAATGGATTTCTTTTTACTACACCTAATATATATATATATATATATATGTATGTGTATAAATCTTTTGTAACCTCACCTACCGATTGAGATTAGACAACTCGATCGTGTCCATGTCGATTACATGAAGGTGTCTGAATCCCATCAGAGCAAGATTCTTAAGCAGCTCGCATCCCAGACCGCCGGCACCGACAACGAGTACTTTACAGTGATCCACGAGCATCTGCAGATTTTCAGGAGATGGCTCAAAGTCCGGCCGGCAAAATGGGCCTGATCTCTCCAGCACTTTCCGTAAATTGCTCCATCGCCTCTGCATGTGATCGAAACTCATTATTGTCGCTCGATTGTACGAACTTCAACCTAAAATCGGAAAAAAGCAAGTTTCGATCCAACTTTGGTTCGCTCTGGTTCACTCGATGCCGAAGGATCTGAGAAGGATCAAAAAGGATGCTTCGTTAATATATTTTCCTTCTTTTTTTTAATATCTCTTTTTTCTCGCCTCTTATAAAATATAATATTGTTTCCTCGTTTTTCACAAGTAGCAAACAAATTGCATATTAAATACTTGTAATTCCTTCGTTGACAGATTCTCTTTCTCGATAACGGCAGTCATAAGCACCAAATCGATTTATAACCTCTATAATCTTTATATTTATTTGCTATTCGATAGGGAATTGCTGTGTTTCTCTAGAGAGTTTTAACCAATGACGCATATACGTATATCTAGGCACCACACAAAAGCTACTAGAAATGGCAGAAACTATGCTGTGTTCAGACTTGAGAGTGTGTTTGAACCGTGCTGGGGAAAAGAGAAAAAGAAGGGAGAAGAGAAAAGAAGAGAAGGAAAGGTAATGATGGCAGGACGGGTGGAGGAGGAGGGAGAACAGGACGATGTTACGGGACGGCGGGGCGACCTCTGGGGGGACGGGGACAAGGCGAGGGCCGAAGAGCATCGCACTATGCGTTGCATGCATTGCTTGGGCATTGCTGTCGAATATGGCGTCGAGCTCGGAGCTGCTGGAATATTCGTCCCCGGTGAAGCGTCGTAAGGTCGACGGCGGCAGAGGCCACGAGAGCATCAGCGCAGCTTTAGCGGATCCGCAGCGTGGCGAGACTTCACACGACAGCTCACACGACGATCTCGAAGGTATCGAAATACGTTGGAAAGCCGCGCGATCGCCCGCAAACCACGAAATTCGCGGGTGCCTCGCGCCCAAGATGGCGGCGATTCACCGCCTTTTCGCCAACATCTTCCGCGTCTCTCGTTCGTCACACGGTCGTCTACGGCCGCCATGACAGTCGCGAACGATCGCGTCGCAATTCCACGTAATTGCATTTTCTCGTTGCGATCGATCAATCGGCCGAGTATATCCCTTCTGATCTGGCGCAATTAATACATTTTTCTCCTCTACCCTTTTTTCTGCTTTTGAATCCCGAGATTTTTCTAGTCTCAATATGTTCTTGTGGAATAGTGGGCGTCGATCGATCGTATATTTCTCAGAGTGCTAACTGGTGCTAACGCTCCTCTGCAGTGTTCACAGATGGCGTTCACGGACTTGTTCCTCTTTAGCCGCGCTTTGTACTACATGCGTATACAAATATAGATATACAGAGTGTCCCAAAAATTTTTGCCAATCGCTTTTGTGTAGATAAAGCGGAAATCGACTAAATTGAATCGAAAAGTCCTCTACCATTTTGCAATTTTTGCAATAATTAACAAAATATTAATTACTAAAAATTGTCAAATAATCTTAAATAATTTTTTATTCAAGTACTATCAACTTTATAGAAAAGCAAGAGACAAAAATTTTTTTAATTAATTTTTTTTCATAAAATTTTGAGAATTTTTTCAGAATTTTTTCAGAATTTTTTAATACCGTATTTTCTCATGTTGATAAAAATAAGAAAATGCAGTACTAAAAAGTTGTTAAAAAATTCTGAAAAAATTCTTAGAGTTCTATGAGAAGAATATAAATGATTTTGTCTCTTGCAGTTTTTCTGTAAAATTAATGGTACTTGAGTAAAAAATTATTCAAGACCAATATTTGGCAATTTTTAGTAATTAATATCTTGTTAACTATTGCGAAATTGCAAAATTGGTAGTTTTGATTCAGTTTAGTCTATCTACACTATGCTCTATCTACACAAAAGCGATTGGCAAAAACTTTCTGACATTCTCTCTCTCTCTGTGTGTGTGTGTGTGTGTGTGTGTGTGTGTGTGTGTGTGCGCGCGCGCGCGCGCGCGCGCGCACACACACACACCACATATCCGGCCTCTTCTGTCTGCTGTTTGTCCTGTTGGCAATATTTTCGCGAACGT